>ENA-OOZA01001788-OOZA01001788.1-human-gut-metagenome-genome-assembly--contig:-NODE-1788-length-10733-cov-9.490448_pt1 | contig 10733 bp, 8 predicted proteins | sample MGYA00241703_ERZ501378 | MGnify/ENA primary metagenome ERZ501378 (study PRJEB25962, sample SAMEA2042916) | human gut metagenome | biome: human gut; feature: human-associated habitat; material: faeces...
AAAGGGAAAGAGCATTTTGTCTGCGATGAGAGGTTGGAGCAACGAATCGTTGCAATCGAAGAAAAAAACAAAAATGCGTTGCAGAAAGAAGCTCTGCTGTCGTTGAAAGAACATTATGATATGGACGAAGTGTCCAACTTAAGTGGGTTTGACAGAAGGATGGTGAGTGTACCGAAGTTCTGTTCGGGAGACTGCCCGAAAAGAGGCTCATGCAGGTATCAGCAGTATCTGGAGCGTTCCAGAGATCATGAAATGTTCATTCAGATCTGTAATCACAATTATCTGCTGGCTGATGGTTATCACAGGCTGCAGGATTACCGCCCGTTATTAAAAGACTACCGAGCATTGATTGTCGATGAAGCACATAAGCTGCCGGATGCGGCAAAGCAGATGTTCGGGAAGAGCCTCTGTTATGACGATATCCGGGAAATCTGCTTTTATCTTGGGAAAGAGTACCAAGGCCCGGAGATAAGAAAACTGTCTGGGACGATCCGTATGGTGCTGGACATCATAGGAGAAAACCACAGAACCAGATATGGGATAAAAGAAGAATTCCACATGACAGAAGAGTGTGCAATGTATTTATATGAGGGGATACAGACCATGAATAAGATCATAGAAAAATTAGAAAAGAAGATTCCGAAGTGGATCAGAAACAAGCTGGAAGAAACCAGAAGTGTGCTGGAATGCTTTTTCCATCAGGATAAGAAGTATGTGCTGCATCTGAAGCAGGACCATGACCACCGGATTATATTGTGTGCATCCAGCAGACGGATTCCACAGTATCTGGACCAGATGTTATGGAGCAGAGGAATGGGAGCGATTCTTACAAGCGGAACTTTAAAAACCGGACAGGGATTTTCCCACATTCGGAAAATGACAGGATTACAGAGAGTGCGGAGAGTCCGGGAATATGTGGCAGACTCCCCGTTTGAATATCAGAAGAACTGTCTGTTATATCTGCCAAAGAATTTGAAGACATGCAGAAGAGAAAGTCAGGAAGAGGCAGAGATGATAGCAGGCCATATCCATTCACTGATCTGTTCGACTTACGGGCATACGCTGGTGCTGTTCACATCTTATCATTTGATGGGAAACGTTTACCAGATGTTAAGGGATGAAATTCCGTTCCCGATGATAGAGGTGTGGAGACATTCACCGGAAGAGATCACAAGATTTAAACAGATGGACAATGCTGTCCTTTTTGCAGCCGGCTCCTGTTGGGAAGGAGTAGACTTCCCTGGAGATATGGTATCTTCGCTGATTATAGTAAAACTGCCCTTTGCTGTTCCTGATCCCATCAGCGAAGCACAGAAGAAGGAATATGCCAGCCTGAAAGATTATATTCAGGCAGTGATTGTTCCAGACATGCAGAAAAAACTAAGACAGGGATTCGGACGGGCACTCCGCACCGAGACAGATACTTGTGTCGTGTCCATTTTAGACGAGCGTGCAGGAGAAGGTGGCAGGTATCATGAGGAAGTAATGTGTGCGCTTCCGAGCTGCAAGATGGCAAAAGATATCAAGGATGTCCAGCACTTTATCCGAAACCGGAAAGGCGTGGAATACTACCTGTAACCGTTCGTGGTTCTGCTACAGAAATAGCAGATTTAGCACGAAAAGTTTGGTCGTATTTCAAGGGCGTTTTCGGTGGGATTGTTGGTATTGATGAATAGCTATTTCGGCATGAAGTGGGTATACTGTGTATAGCGTTAGAGGAAAGGAGGCAGCTTATGATATACAAGGTGGAAACGATAAAAGATGGAACAGAAAAATATTTTTTCATCAGAAATCTGGAAACAATGAGTATTGAAGAACTGCCAAGTAAATATCTAATGCATAAGATTAAATGTAAACGTTCACCAAATACAGTGAAACGCACAGCATTTTCAATCTGCTATTATATGAAATATATGGCAGAGAAAGAAATGGAACTCACAGAAGTCTATCAGTTAGATTATGAAAAACAGACAGAACACTTTGTGGAATTTTTATACTGGCTTAAAGCCGGAAACCATACAGAGCAAACGGCTGGAGAAAAGAAGTGTCCGAATGAAGGAACCTGCAACGCATACTTAAAAGATGTGTTCAGGTTCTATTTATTTATAGAGGCAGAATATGAACAGTACGGAAGTCTCAAAACCTTATCGTATAACCAGATTATAGCGGTTAATCAGGTGGGAGTAAAAAAGGTACTGCGGAATCATTCTTTTAAAGCCTATCTGAAGGAAGAGGAACATCGTGGGAGAACAGCAAAAGAAAATCAGATTATTACAATTTTACAGGCCTGTACGAACCGAAGAGATCAGCTTCTGTTACTTATGTTAGCAGAAACCGGATACAGAATTGGGGAACTACTGGGAGTAAAATATGTCAAAGATATTGATTATAGGAATCACATGATAAGGGTATGCTTCCGGGAAGATAATGAAAATGAAGCGAGAGCCAAAAATGCGGAATACAGAAGTGCCAAGATAAGTAATGATACGTTTGAATTTCTCATGGATTATCTGGCAAAATATCGGAAAATCCTGCAACATCAGGATTACCTGTTTGTGAATATCATGGGTGAGAACATTGGAAAGCCATTAAGAGTGGACAGTGTATATGATATGTTGGACCGAATGGAAAAGAAAACCGGAGTTAAAATCACACCCCACATGTTACGTCACTATTTTGCAAATATGCGAAAGCAGGCAGGATGGGAACTGGAAATGATCAGTCAGGCATTGGGGCATAAACATTTGGATACGACTATAAAGTATCTGGACTGGCTGGATGATGAACTGATAGAAGCAAGTAATGAGTTTTATGCACAACACACTGCTATTTATGGGGCGGAACGTCTGCTGGAGTAGGGAGGTGTGAGAAATACCTATATATTTATTGCAACAGGCAGAACACATAACAGAATCTGAAGTAGATATTGAGAAGAAAAAGCAGGAACTATATTCAGAAATTGATGCACTTGGAATAAAAAGCGATTCAAGAATTAACAAATTGAAAAAGTTCTTGGCAGATAGAAAAATCTGGCATCTGGAAGAAATGGATTATCCTTTGCGAAATTCGTATGAACAATATTTAAGAGGACAGATACGATCACAAATTGTATCTTTCTATTTGAAAATATATGATACGGTAAAACAACAACATATCTATCAACAAATGCAGACGCTAAATGGAAAGCGGATATATGAATGGAAATATCAAAATAAAATTTATTTTCTGAAGTATTATCCGGAAAAGGAAATAGCTGAGACCTTTGAAACTTCTTATAAAACAAACCTATTGGTGTGGGATTTTACACAAAATTGTTCAGAAGTTTTAAAGAAACAAATTTTTTATACGTTGAGTCGTATCATTGCCAATACTTCAATGTCTAAGGCTTATAGAAATGTCAGGTTAAAATCCTTAAAACTTCTTTATGATTCTTGTGTTCAGTTAAATATTACGGATATTGGATTGCTGGAAATGGAACAAGTGGAAACTATTTTAAAGAATTTTCCCGAAACGAGTCAACGAAGTATTTTAGGTGAATGCAGAAGAGATGCGTTTATGCAGCAGGAACAGATCCAATGGGAAGCAAATGTATGGTATCTGGAACGATTACATCTTGGAAAACATCGGATAGACGAAAGTAAATCCTTAATTAGCATTTCTTTTATGGAAGTCAAGGAAATACAGAATCGAGAAATTTTACAGGCATACATGAAATATGAACTGGGAATTACTGGACAGGCAGTCAGCACGATTGTACGAAGATTTGTATGTATTAGAAATTTTATTGAACTGCTGGAACAAGAAAAGATACTGGCGATTCATGCAACTGTCGCAGAAGTAAAAAAGTATGCAGACGGCTTGCGAGAACGGGGAATACAGGCAAAGGGATTTAATGAAAGAATTTTCGGTATCGGTCATTTTTATAAATTCATGGAAGTTAAACAGTATATTACAAGAATGCCATTCCGAATTGAATATTTCCAACAAAAAGAAGTAATAGTACATCATGATCGTAGCGTTGAGGAAACAGTATATATGGAAATTTTGAAAAAATTATATCTTTTTCCAGAGCGATTACGATGTATGTTCCTACATCTGTGGTGTCTAGGATTACGGGCGAGTGAAGTGTGTACATTGAAAGGAAATGCTTATTATCAGCAGGGCGAGGATTATTGGATTCAGGTGTATCAGGTCAAAATGAAGAATTATAAAAGGATTCCAATCCCACAGGCACTTTATCAGATTATGAAAGTATACTTGAAAAAACATGAAATTCAGCCTGAAGAATTCATTTTTAAAAACAGCAGAGGTGGTGCTTGTCTATATGGTACATTCCGAACTCAGATGATAGAAGCGTGCCGGGAAAATAAGATTGCAAATGGAGAATATTTATTTCAATCACACGATTATCGACATACAGTAGCAACTATGTTTTATGACAGTCATGTATCACTGCAAAGTATCAGGGATTATCTTGGACATACTTATGAAGAGATGACAAGACAGTATATTGATTATATGCCGCAAAGGATTGCAAAAGCAAATGATGAGTTCTTTGAAATGCAAGGAAGTAGTTTAGCATCATGGCTAAAGAAAGAGGAAAAAGATGGAAAATGATATTATATACTTCAGCGATTTCCCCAATTTACAAGAAACAGGGACACGTAAGGATAATGGAAAATTTGATTTAACGTTGCTTCCAACGCAAGAATTAAAGGAAGAGTTTCGAGGTTATATTATGTATCGCTGCAAAAACGGAACGTTTAGAGCATTGATTCAGGATCGAACAGCTTATAATCATATTGCAAAGTTTTTGAACAGCAGAATAAATCGGAGAATCAAAAGCCTTGGAGATAGAAATCCAGAAAAATGGATATCACTTTTAAAAGGCTGGATGTTAGAACAGGGAATAACTATTGTAAAAGAAAAGAAGAGTGTGTATGGTACAGTAAGCTATGGCGAAGCAGTGACGATATTATATTTCAGAAACGTACTGAAATTTTTAGGGCCAGAAGATTTACGGGATGAGATAGAAAAAGATGTTTGGGAACTAAAAAATCTGGATATTAAAATCAGATCCAATCCAATTTATAATGTAAAAACACTGGATTTCAGAAAAATATATCAGCCAGATATCAGGGAAGAATGTAAGAAAGCTGTTTATATGAATCTGCAGTATGAAGCAATAGGAACTGTACAGGGAGAATTGACAATAATGAGGATATTCTCAGAATATCTCCAAAAAGAGTATTCCAAAATAAAAAGCTGCAGTGAAATAGACAGAGAAGTGTTGGAAGAATTTTTGATACATCTGTCAACAAAAGATACTTCCCATAGTGCGAATAGTTCTTATGTAATTTCATTAAGACGACAGTTAGAGACAATCGGAAAAATTTACAGCTATGAAAGATTGGAGCATTTATTTATTAATACGGATATTCCACCGGAAGTAAATGCAGAATTTAGAGTGTATTCTGATGATGAAATGAAACGACTGAATGCGGAAATTACACAGATGGATGTACAGATTGCAAGATGTCTTCTGATACATCAGATGCTTGGAACTAGGATATCAGATACCCTTACACTGAGACCAGATTGTCTGACGAGAGAAAATGGCCAAGATATGATTGAAATATATCAAGTTAAAACTAAAAGATATAAAAAACCGATCAGTAAAGAACTTGCAAAACTGTTACAGAGTTCTATTGAATATACACAGGAAAAGTTCGGTGATACAGAATACATATTTGTTAATGAAAAAGAACCTGACCGCCCGATGCAGTATATGGCTATAAAAACAAAAGTCATGTCCATGATACAGGAAAAGCAGTTGAAAGATGATCATGGCGAATTATTCGGGTTTGGAACGCACATGTTCCGGCACTACTATGGCGTCAAACTTACAGAAATGCATCTGGATGACTGGACGATAGCGAGACTATTGGGGCATAAAAGACTGAATAATGTACAGCATTACCGGAAAATGAGCAATCAAAGAATGGCAGACGAAACCAGAGAAGTAAGACAGAGGATGAGTGACATCATATATATGAGTCTGGCAAGATGGGGTGAAGAATATGAGCAAATACGACAAGATGATTGAGGAAAATCAGAGAAAAAGTAAAGAGAAAATTGAACTGGCATTGCAAGCAATACAAGATATGCTGGCAAATAAAGAACGTATCAGCGTTCCAAAGCTGATGAAGAAAACTGGATTGTCGAGAGGATTCTTTTATAAAAATCCAACCGTCCGGGATACATTGAACCAAGCAGTAGAGCAACAGGCCGGAATGATAGATCCAAGAAGAGAAATTCTGAACATGGCGATGGAAAAACAGATTGAACTGTTGAACCAGAAGGTGGCAGCTCTGAGCAGAGAAAATAAGGAACTGAAGAGAAAGAACGAAAAGTTACAGAAGGCATTACGGAAACAGGATTTGAATTTTATTAAGAACTTATAACATTGAAAATAATAAGATGGAAGAGATGTGTGCAGACACATCTTTTCATCGTTGAGGATAAAATATATAGAATGAGAATGGGATTGTTTTATGGTATACTAAAAGTGAAATGCTAACTTTGATATGAGGTATAAAACAATATGACAGAAATACAAATTAAAAATTTAATTAAAGAATATGAAAAAGAATATATTGAGTTTATGGAAATTGAGAAATTACCACAGTATAAGATAGATTTTTTTGAAATTAATGTTGAGGAAAGCGATGCAGCAGGATTCGCTTCAGCCGCCCAAGCTTACTATAATACGAAAACAGATGAACATATATTAAGGATATGCAAAAGTTCGGAAATACCAAGGTATATTGTGTTTCATGAATTTACGCATATTTTAGATACGGAAATGTATGCAAAGCAAGATTCTTGGAAATATATGGCTTTGTCTGGTTATACAGAATATCATGCAGCACAAGTTGAATTGATGATAATGTTAGGAGCAGATAGTATACAAACTCAAGATTTTTCATTTACAGTTGATGTTGAAATAGGTAATAGTACAGTTAGGAATTACCTAAACTCAAGACATCAATTAGTAGTGAATATGATGAATAGAACAGATTTTCCAAGAGATATTGAAGCATTAAAAACAACGGTAGGTGTGCTATATAATTATTTTGGAGTGCGTTCTATATGTAAAATGTATGCGAAAGATTATACTGAAGAAGTGGATAACACAATTATTATTCAGAAACTTTCAAAAGTATTATTTGAAGAGATAAATAGCTTTATGGTTGGATGGTTTAATGAAGCACAAGTAGAGCTGAGCTTTGTGTCATATATGAAAATAATGTGGCCTATGCTTCAAAGCTATTTTGGAAAAGAATGAAAGATAGTAACAGTAAACACAGTTTTGTATACAGTTAAACCCAGTAAAATCAACGCATGAGGGGAACTGGCTACATTTTAGTTTCCAATCTGGTGGTATGTTGCACCGACAATTATTAACACATTCCTGGAAAGCTATGACTTCGCTGGAAAGAAGATCGCACTTTTTGCCACATCAGGTGGAAGCGGATTTGGGAAAACAGTATCCAGACTGGAAGGTTCTGTGGATAAATCGGCAGAATTCGTATCAGAGAAACTGTTAAACAGAGCAGGTAAAGCGGAGATTGAAAGCTGGCTGAAGAGCTGGATGTAAGAAGCAGATAAGATGCAGGAAGCATTTTAGGTGCTGCAGGAGATAAAATGTATCTGATATCGGTGTATTTTGATGACAAAAGCAATAAAATAATTTCCAATTATATAAATAAAATTGCGCAAAAGACGGGAAATACGTTTATGACAGATAATGATGTTCCACCACATCTGACAATTATGTCTGTAGAGGCAAGAGAGGAAAAAAAATGACAGAGGTGATGGAACAGTTGGAGAGGTCCCTGACCAAAGGGCAGATCCAGCTGGTCTCGGTCGGAGTGTTATTGCCGTATGTATTGTATGCGGCACCGGTTCTGAATCTGTATCTGGAAGATATGATCGAACAGGTACATGATATGGTAAAGCACATTCCGGAGGTCAGAATGAGCCGGTATTATCAGCCTATGCAGTGGCTTCCGCATATCACACTGGGAAAGAAGCTTTCAAAAGAACAGATGCAGGAAGCCTTTTCGGTGATGCAGGAACTGTTTGCGCCGATGGAAGTGACGGTGGCAGAGATCGGACTTGCGAAGACGAATCCGCATCAGGATCTGATAAGAGTAGAATTAAATGACTGATCGATAAAAAAGAGCATGAAGGAATGCAGAGGATATCGAAAGATGATCCCGGCATAGAATTCATGCTTTTTTTATATTATGACAGGATATTCTGCGTTATAATAAGTGAAAGAATCAGGAGATTGAAAAAGAATATGCAGCAACTCATATAAAAAGAAAAACATGGAAAGCCGGAATGTTATGAAAAAGTACATAGGTATATTAGCAAAAATAACAGGATTCATACTGATTGTGATTCTGGCGGTGAATATCATTCTGCCGCTGATAAAAAGAAATCCGGATGCAGCTTATGAGAAAGAACTGGAACAGACTACATTTACGGAAGAAACGATGAAGGATGTCGGCGGAAACCAGGCGGGAAAAAAGAATGCAGAGCGGATCAGATGTATTGATGACAATGAAGAGGCTCTGTTGTGGCGGCTCCGTATGATCGGAAATGCGAAAAAAAGTATTGTGTTATCCACATTTGATCTGCGTCCGGATGACAGTGGTACGAAGATCATTGCGGCATTGTATACGGCGGCAGAAAGGGGTGTGCAGGTACAGATATTGATCGACGGGATCTATCAGAAACTCTTTCTGGAAAAGAGTCCGGTGTTTCAGGCACTGGCAGCACATCAGAATATAGAAGTTGGAATCTATAATCCAGTCACGAATCTTATGCGTCTGAATTACCGGATGCATGATAAGTACCTGATCATTGATGAATCGATGTATCTGCTGGGAGGACGCAATACCAATGATATCTTTCTGGGAGATAAAAAGACCAGAATTAATGTAGACCGGGATATTTTTGTATATGAAGAGACACAAGGAAAAGGGGAATCGCTGCAGGCACTCGAGAAATATTTTGATACCATATGGAATGAAGCACAGGTCAGGAAAAAGAAGAAAACATGTGCTGCATCTTATGAAGAAAAGTATAAAAGCGAATACCATCAGTTGAAAGAACGATACCGTTCATTAAAAGAGAAGTATCCGGATATCGAAAACTATGAGCACTGGGAAGACGATACATATGAAGCAGATAAGATCACACTGATCGATAATGGAACGCAGACGGCTAGAAAAAGTCCGAAAGTTCTTCAGGCGATCGGGTATATCGCCGGACAGGGAGAAGAGGTGGTCATCCAGACTCCGTATGTGATCTGTAATTCCTATATGTATCAGAAACTGAAGCAGATATCGGAAAAGGCAGATCTTAAGATTGTACTCAATGCAGTGGAAAAAGGTTCGAATCCATGGGGATGTACGGATTATCTGAACCAGAAAGAAAATATCCTTGGAACAGGTGCGACGGTATATGAGCTGATGAATGCCCATGCAGTACATACCAAGACGGTTCTGATAGATGATAATATATCCATTGTGGGTTCGTACAATCTGGATATGCGGAGTACGTATCTGGACACGGAACTGATGCTGGTGATCGAAAGTAAACGTTTGAATGAGGAAATCCGTGATACAGAAAATGTTTATATTGAGAAAAGCAAAGAAGTAAAAACAGATGGTACGGAGACGGAAGGAAGTCTGTATAAGAAAAAAGTACTGACACCGGAAAAGAAGCGGTTCTATGCATTTCTGAAAATTATTATCAGACCATTTCGGCATCTGTTATGAGCAGATAGTGAAAGGAATACATTCGTTTCAACGATAAGAATTGGAAAGTAAAAGGAAAAGAAACAAAATGATTAACAGAGAAGACATGCTGGCACTGACCAGAAGAATGACAGTTAAGAGAACATCTATGACCAGAATCGCCGGAGGATATCTGGACATGGATGGGTATATAGACGGGACATTTAACACGGGATTTTTAAAATTGAACCCAGATGAGAAAGAAAAAAATTTACAGATAGCAAAAGTAATCCCATTTGCAGATACGAATCAGAATCTGAAAGAATATGCATTTTCCAGTGAGAAGATGAAAGGTGACAGTATGTGGAAGCTTTTAATGGGAATGCGTGTGTGTGGACTGAAAAATGATGCATTAATGGAGACATTTTATGAGATTGTCGGGGAACAATATCAGGCAATGGGAGATTATGCGGTCTATGTATTTCATGACAGGTATGACATTCCGGCAAAGGGCAAAGATCATGTCCGCCAGGGGGAATCCGAGGAGATGTTCGAATATCTGATCTGCGCTATCTGTCCGGTGAGTGGAGACTATGAGCCCGGAGAACCGGAGTGCGGCTTTCTTTTCCCGGCATTTATGGATGGGGCGCAGCAGCACTCAATTATGTGGACGTATATCAGAAGGATCAGGCACATCCGCATACAGAGCTTCTGAAAATGCTTGGCGTGTGGTGAGATAGAGAAAATTTCTTATAAATGAGTTTAATGGTTCCCAATTCCTTCCGGATATCCTATAATATAGTGGATTGAGTTTATAGGAAAAGGCAGGGAATATACAATGTATACAATGAAAAAATTCATCCGGTATTATGCCCCGTATAAGGCGGTATTCTTTCTGGATCTGATCTGTGCGGCGGTTAT
>ENA-OOZA01001801-OOZA01001801.1-human-gut-metagenome-genome-assembly--contig:-NODE-1801-length-10668-cov-1.704890_pt1 | contig 10668 bp, 10 predicted proteins | sample MGYA00241703_ERZ501378 | MGnify/ENA primary metagenome ERZ501378 (study PRJEB25962, sample SAMEA2042916) | human gut metagenome | biome: human gut; feature: human-associated habitat; material: faeces...
GCTTTTGTCGGAACGCTTCTGATGGCAGTATTGGCGAATTATCCGTTCGCACTTGCACCTGGAATGGGACTGAATGCATATTTTGCCTATACGGTCGTTATCGGAATGGGCTATAGCTGGCAATATGCCCTGACTGCCGTATTTGCAGAAGGAATCATCTTTATCGTACTTTCCATGACAAATGTACGTGAAGCAATTTTCAATGCGATTCCGAGAAACCTGAAGTCAGCAGTCAGTGTAGGTATCGGACTTTTCATCGCTTTCGTTGGTATGCAGAATGCTCATATTGTGATCGGTGGATCTACATTGATCGAGCTTTTTTCACTGGATGGATATAATCAGGTGAATGGAGTAGAGGCTGCTTTCAGTGATGTCGGAATTACGGTACTTCTTGCAATTATCGGTATTCTGATCACAGGAATCTTAGTTATAAGAAATATCAAGGGAAATATTTTAATGTAAAAGGATCTATTCTCTGGGGTATCCTGATTACCTGGGGACTTGGTATTATCTGCCAGTTTGCGGGACTGTATGTTCCGAATGCAGAGGTTGGCTGCTACAGCCTGCTCCCTGATTTCAGCAATGGTCTGGCAATCCCAAGCCTGTCACCGATCTTCTGCAAGCTTGATTTTAAGGGAATCTTTTCACTGGATTTCATCGTAATCTTATTTGCATTCTTGTTTGTAGATCTCTTTGATACGATCGGTACGCTGGTTGGAGTTTCTTCTAAGGCAGATATGCTGGATAAGGATGGAAAGCTTCCGCGGATCAAAGGAGCACTTCTTGCAGATGCGATCGCAACAACTGCAGGAGCAGTTCTCGGAACATCTACAACGACAACATTCGTAGAAAGTGCATCAGGAGTATCAGAAGGAGGAAGAACCGGTCTTACATCTGTGACAACAGCAATCCTTTTCGGACTGTCACTGTTCCTGTCACCAATCTTCCTTGCAATTCCTTCATTTGCAACAGCACCGGCCCTGATCGTGGTTGGATTCTACATGCTGACAAATGTGACACACATTGATTTTGATGATTTTTCAGAGGCATTGCCATGCTACATCTGTATTCTGGCTATGCCATTCTTCTACAGCATTTCAGAAGGTATCTCTATGGGAGTTATCTCTTATGTGATCCTGAATCTGATGACTGGAAAAGCAAAAGAAAAGAAGATCAGCGCATTAATGTATGTACTTACGGTATTATTCATATTGAAATATGTCTTTCTGTAAAATATAATAGAAAGAGGAGAACGAAAAGAGATCGGAGTTTCCGGTCTCTTTTCTGGCCTGTCAGGCATTTTACAGGGACTGCCGATGGGAAGATCCGAAAGGCTTATGAAGGAGAACTAAAGTATGAATTTACTTACGATGGAGCATATTACGAAGGCTTATACTGACCGTGTCCTTCTGAATGATGTTGCATTCAGCATCAATGAGAATGAAAAGATCGGTGTGATCGGAATTAACGGAATGGGAAAATCTACGCTTTTAAAAGTGGCAGCCGGGATAGAACCATACGATGAAGGTAAGATCAGTATAGGAAATCAGGTCAAGATCTGTTATCTGCCGCAGACACCGGAATTTGAAGAGGGAACAACGGTGTTGCGTGCGGCAATCGCAGACAATGTGAATGAGCTGAATCAGTGGACAATTGAAGCAGATGCCAGATCCATGCTGAACAAGCTTGGCTTCTATGACTATGACGAGAAAGTAGAGCATATGTCCGGCGGTCAGAAGAAGAGAATTGCACTGGTCAATGCATTGCTTACACCGGCAGATATCCTGGTACTGGATGAACCGACCAACCACCTGGATAATGCGATGTCTGAGTGGCTGGAGGAATATCTGATCGGATTTCGCGGGGCAATCCTGATGGTTACCCATGACCGTTATTTTCTGGATCGTGTGGCAACCAGGATCGTGGAAGTAGATCAGGGGAAATTATATAGCTACCCTGGAAATTATTCGGAGTTTGTCAAGTTAAAAGCAGAACGTCAGGATATGGCACTGGCGACAGAAAGAAAGAGAAAGAGTCTTCTGCGTACAGAACTCGAATGGCTGGGAAGAGGTGCAAGAGCCAGAAGTACGAAGCAGAAAGCACACATTGACCGCATCAAGGCAATGCAGGAGATCAAGGACATTCAGGAAGAAAAGAAAGTGGTACTGGATTCCGTAGCGTCCCGTATGGGAAATAAGACGATCGAGCTTCAGAACATCAGTAAATCTTATGGAGCAAGAAAGCTGATCGATGACTACAGTTACATTTTCCTAAAAAATGACAGAATCGGAATCATCGGACCGAATGGCTGTGGAAAGACGACACTTCTTAAGATTATTAATGGGATTGTAAAACCGGATAATGGCACGATCGAGATTGGGCAGACGATCCGGATCGGATATTTCTCTCAGGAGAATGAATATATGGATGCATCCATGAAAGTGATTGATTATGTCAAAGAAGTGGGAGAATATGTTACGACATCAGACGGAAAGATCACGGCATCCCAGATGCTGGAGCGCTTCTTATTTGACGGAGCCATGCAGTGGTCAAAGATTGAGAAGCTTTCCGGGGGAGAAAAGAGAAGACTGTACCTGATGCGTGTTTTGATGAGTGCACCGAATGTACTGATCCTGGATGAGCCGACCAACGATCTGGATATCCAGACGCTGACGATCCTGGAAGATTATCTGGATCACTTTGACGGAATTATCATCACGGTATCACATGACCGTTATTTCCTGGATCGTATTGTGAACCGTATCTTCTCATTTGAAGGAGACGGAAAAGTACGACAGTTCGAGGGTGGTTATTCGGATTATCTGATCCGCAAAGAACTGGAAGGTCTGGATACAGAGATGTCATTGAAAGGACATGCTGCCGGGACAGAGGAACAGCCGAAGAAGGCAGAGAGCTCTTCGAAAGACACCTGGAAACAGCGGGAACCAAAGCTGAAATTCACATTCAAAGAGCAGAGGGAGTTCGAGTCGATCGATGATGACATTGCAAAACTGGAAGAAAAGATTGAGACACTGGATGCACAGATTGCAGCCAATGCGACTAATTCGGTGAAATTGCGGGAACTTATGGAGAAAAAAGAAGAGACTGAGAATGCACTGGATGAGAAGATGGACCGATGGGTATATCTGAATGATTTAAATGAAAAGATTCAAGATGCAAAGCAACAGGGATAAACAAGGAGAAAAAGTATATGAACTGGACAAGAGAAAGACTGAAAACAAATGGTAAGATTGCATTTAAGAAGAATTACTGGGCATGTGTGGCTGTAGCAGTGATCATGGGAATCATCACGGGACTTAGCAGCATAAGCGGAGGAAGAACCGGAAGTGGTGCTTCACAGAACAGTCTGTATGGTAATGACGGGTTTTCATTCTCATATCATTACGGATGGGGATTCCCATTTGCAGGGCTGGCAATTGCAATGGCTGCGATTATATTAACGATTGTAATATGGGCACTGAAGATATTCGTGGGAAATCTTCTGGAAGTAGGTGGAAAACGTTTCTTCGTATTGAATAAGACAGAGAATCCAACGGTTGGAACGATGTTTGATGCATTCCGTTCCGGACATTATGTGAATATTGTACTGACCATGTTCTTAAGAGAACTTTTTACATCCTTATGGACATTACTGCTGGTGATTCCAGGAATCGTGAAGCATTATGAATACCTAATGATTCCTTACATTCTTGCAGAGAATCCGGGAATGGACAGAAAAGAAGCATTCCAGATCAGTAAGCGTATGATGGACGGACAGAAGATGGAGACGTTTATTCTGGATCTGTCATTCCTTGGATGGGATATTCTTACGGTTATCACATGTGGAATGGTGGGGATTTTCTACGCTTCTCCATACAAGCAGGCAACTTTTGCAGAGTTATATGCATTTAATAAAGCAAAAGCATATGAGGAAGGATATATCAGATAATGGCGATCAACAAATCAATGAGGCGGGTATTAAAAGCGCTGTCCTTCGACGGCATTGAAGTGGAGGCTTCAAGACACCTGGCGAATTTAAAAGCAATTGATCCGATGAAGATATTTCATAAGACGATTGACTATAAGATTTATAACGGCAATCATCAGATCCCTGTAAGGATATTCCTTCCAGGGGAAAAGATGGAGGATGATCTGCCGGTATTTCTGTTCTTTCACGGGGGAGGATGGGTAACGGAAAGTATTGATAATTATGAAAGAATCTGTGCCCGTCTTGCTTCGGCAACAGACCATATCGTTGTATCGGTAGAGTACCGGCTGGCGCCGGAGTATCCATTTCCCATTGGTTTTTACGATTGTTATATGGCGGCAAAGGCTATGTACACGAACCAGTTTATCTTGAATACAGATCCGGATAAGATTACACTGATCGGAGACAGTGCCGGTGGGAATCTGGCAGCAGCTGTTTCACTGATGGCAAGAGATCAGGGAGAATTCCTGCCGAAGAGACAGATACTGATCTATCCTGCGGTAAATAATGATTACAGTGAGGAGTCCCCATATTTGTCGGTAAGACGTTACGGGACGGAATATCTTCTGACTGCGGGAAAGATGCGGGATTATATTAATTTCTATGCATCGGCAGAAGAAGATAAGAAAAGTAAATATCTTGCACCTCTCATGGAGACCGATTACAGCAACCAGCCGGATACACTGATCTTAACGGCGGAATGTGATCCTCTCAGAGATGAGGGGGAAGAGTATGGAAGAAGGTTAAAAGAAGCGGGCAATAAGGTGGAGGTGCACAGAATACAGGATGCACTTCACGGATTCTTTGCACTGGGAGTAAAATATTACCATGTACAGGAGAGCTTTGCTATTATTAACCGTTTCCTGAGCGGCTATACATCTGATGAAACCAGCCGGAAGGTTAGTCATGCAAACGAAGAATAAAGCGGGAAAGTAAAGGGGGAGGAGAAAGCCGGTGTTTGAGCAAAAACGTGCTTACTGGAGAAGTCTGGATAATGCGGCAAAGTTATTTTCCGCAGCCAGCAGCCCGAAAGATACCAGAGTGTTCCGGTTCTATTGTGAGCTGAAAGAAGAAGTAAAAGAAGAGATATTACAGGAAGCTCTGAATCAGACGATACAAAAGTATCCCGTATTTTTGTCGGTTATGAGAAAGGGGCTTTTCTGGCATTATCTGGAGAAAAGTGAATTAAGACCGGTGGTAAGGGAAGAATATAAAGAACCTTGCAGCAGCCTGTATGTACGGGATAAAAAGACACTTTTATTTGAAGTGACATATTATGAAAAACGGATCAATTTTGAAGTATTTCATGCGCTGACAGATGGAACCGGTGCAACAGAATTCCTAAGAGAACTGGTGAAGAATTATCTGTATCTGATCCACGAAGAAGATCTGGAGCCGGTGGAGCTGTCAAACCAGTATCTGACGGTAAAAGATCAGGAAGATGACAGTTTCAGCCGATATTATGATCCGGATTTTCCAAGAAAGAAAAAGAAAAAGATCAGGGCGGTTCAGATCAAAAAGGGTGGAAAAGGATATGAAGAGCTGCAGATCAATGAAGCTTCCATGTCGGTAAAAGAACTGCTGGGGATTGCCAGAGAAAAGAAAGTTTCCATGTCGGTGCTCCTGACGGCTGCATTTATCTGTGCAATCCATGAAGAAATGAGCCGGATGCAGGAGAAGAAGCCGGTTATCCTGATGGTTCCGGTGAATTTAAGAAAGATTTTTCCATCGGATTCGATGCTGAATTTCTTCGGTTATATAGAGCCGGGGTATCAGTTCGGAGGGGGAAAAGATTCTTTTGAAGATGTACTGGAGGCAGTAAAGTTATATTTTCAGGAGAATCTGTCCAAAGAGCATATGGCAGGACGGATGAATGAACTGATTGCAATAGAAAAGCATAAGATCTTAAAATGGGCACCGCTGGAACTGAAAAACCGCTACACCGGCGATACGATTACACTGTATCACGCAGAGGAATCCGCGGTGGCAGCACTGGGACTGCCTTATGAAAAAGTCGGGGCAGCGTTGCGAATTGCCGTGCCGGATACCCGCACAGCCACACAGCTGATTTTGCAGCAGCCGGAATTGTTCACGGATTACGAGATCATCAAGGGCAGAATGGACGATGTCTTTCTTGCTGTAACAGGAAAAAACATGGGAGGTGCTGGCAATGTGGAAAGCCATGTTTCTGCGTAATGTGAAGCTGTACTTTAAAGACAAGGCGATGTTTTTCACCTCGCTGATCACGCCGGCGATTTTGCTGGTGCTGTATGTGACGTTTCTGGGGAATGTCTATCGGGACAACTTTTCTGCGGGATTTCCGGAAGGCTTTTCTCTTTCCAGGCAGGTGATCGACGGGGCAGTAGGGGCACAGCTGCTGTCATCGATTCTGGCAGTGTGCTGCGTGACAGTGCCGTTCTGTTCCAATATGCTGATGGTGCAGGACAAGATCACCGGTGCACGGAAAGACCTGCTGATCGCTCCGCTGAAACCGGCAGTGCTGCCAGTCAGCTATTTTCTGGCAACGGTAGCATCTTCTCTGATCGTCTGCCTTGCGGCGTTCGGGCTGTGTCTGGGCTACGTCCATGCGGTGGGCTGGTTCTATACGTGGGGCGACGTGCTGCGGCTTGCCGGCGATGTGGTGCTTCTGGTGCTGTTCGGAACGGCACTTTCCTCACTGATTCACTTTTTCCTGAGTACACAGGGGCAGATCTCGGCAGTGGGTACTATTGTCAGTGCCGGCTACGGTTTCATTTGCGGGGCATACATGCCGATCTCCGGCTTTGGAACCGGTCTGCAAAAGGTGCTTTCCTTTTTGCCAAGCACCTATGCCACTGCATTGATGCGAAATCACGCCATGGGCGGCGTGTTACAGCAGATGCAGAGCGAGGGCGTACCGGAAGAAGTGGTTCGCGGCATACAAAAAGCACTGGACTGTGATCCTGAATTTGCGGGAAAAACAGTTGCAGCTCCGGAAATGTACCTGTTTCTGTGCCTGACAATTCTGCTGTTGCTGGGGTGCTACATTTTGGTACACGGGATTGCGGAAAGGAAACAAAGACTGCCATGAGAGTTGTCATTGAAAAGCCGCCGGAGGGCGGAGAAGAAGAACTGATCGTTCGCGTCAATCAGCTTTCAGAACGTGTGCTGGAACTGCTGCGTGTGATACAGGCGGAGGACGAGAAACTGATGTGCTATCACGAGGACGGGAGCCTGAGTGTGCTCTGTCCGTCATCGGTGTTTTATTTTGAGTCTGTGGACAATCGTGTGTATGCGTATGAAAAAGCGGAGGTGTCGGAATTGAAGCAGAAACTTTACGAACTGGAACAGCGGTTTGCCGGAACGGATTTTGTCCGCATTTCCAAGTCGATGATTCTGAATCTGGCAAAGGTGGAACGGTTTGCTCCGTCGTTCAGCGGTCGGTTTGAGGCGATCCTGCAAAACGGGGAGAAAGTCGTGATTTCCCGTCAGTATGTTCCCGCTGTGAAAAAGCGGCTGGGGTTGTGAGGTGCGGCGATGAAGAATAGATTCAAACGGTTTCTCTCCATTACAACGGTATCTGCGACAGGTACTTTGATCGCCTGTATTGTCTGGTACGGTGTCTACTGTCTGTCGGGACATCGGGAGATCCTGCACTTTTGGATTCCCTATATGGTGCTGCCGGAAATTTTGTCTATTGGCGTGCTGGCAGGTGCTGTTACAGAATTGGTGCTGCCGCCGAAAGACATGGAGAAGTGGGAAGGCATGCTGCGGCTGGTAGTACACTATGTGTTGATTACCCTGGGGGTGCTGGTATGCGGGTGGCTGTACGGCTGGTACGAACTTTCTGTTGTCGGAGTTCTGGCAATGTGCCTGACGAGTGCGGCAGTGTATCTTTTCACATCGGCGTTGAATTATCAGATCTATAAAAAAACTGCCGAACAGATGAATGAAAAACTGAAAGAACATCATAAGAAAACTGCCGGTTCGCCGGTAGTTTTTCCCAAGGAGGGAATCGATCATGAGAAAGAAGTGTAACACGATTTGGATTGCGGCAATGCTGACAGCAGCAGTGCTGACCGGCTTTTCTGGCTGTACAGAAGGGAAGATCCCGTCGCTGTCTTCTTCGGACACTGCCGAAACCACAACTGTATCACCGGAAGAATCCGCCGCAGAGAGCAGCACAGAGGAAACAGCAGAAACTTCTGCCGCAGAAACGGAAGCCGCAACGGAAACTGCGGAAACCATTCCGGCACCGGACGAAACCACAGAGCCCGCAGCGGAAACCACTTCGGCGGAAACGACAACAGTTCCCGAAGCCGGTGCAGACACCTCGGAATATGCGGCTATGGCAAAGACACTGTTCGGGGCATTGAACTACATCGACCAGATCGGCAGCGGCAACCTGCCGAAAGATGAAACCGATACCATACAGACGACAAAGTCCGGCGTGACCTATGAAAGAGTGACAAAAACGCAGTTCAGCAGCACCGCCGACCTGAAAGCCTACATGACAGCTTCTCTGACACAGAAGATGATCGACAGCCGCTATGCTGCCATTCTCGGCACAGACCAGCCGCTGTACATCGATGCCAACGGCGGACTTTACGGCAGACAGTATGCCACCAGTGGCGGCTTCACCTGGATCGATCCGGAACAGGTGACCATTTCCAATGCTACAGACAGTTCGTTTACCGCTTCGATGCAGTACGACAATTTCGGTGCGGCGGATACGCTGACGGTACAAATTGTGCTGGACAACGGTCTGTGGAAGATCGATTCGATGCAATAGGAGATTGAATATGAAAAAATGGTTTGCAGAAGATTATGCATTTACCATAACTGTGACTGGTTTTTTGCACGGCGATCAAACTGAAAATTATTGTCGAAACGGAGAAGAAATCGGTGATGTGTATCATTGCACCTATGGATGCCCTGTAAATGCGGACGGCTGTGGAATTTGCAGCAAGACCATGCTTCTGCTGTATCCGCTGATGGATGCCGTTCGTAGCGGCGGCGACTTGCGGTATCTGGGCGGTGACGGAAAATACAGCAAGACGATCGTCTGTCCGGATGGATGCGTGATTTTTCGCCTGACGGCAGAACCGATGGGAAACCCGAATTTTTATCAGCGGGATTCTATCGAACAATTATAAAGGAAACACTGCATAAAGCACGCTTGACGGCTTTGCACGCAATCTGCGTGCAAGCTTTATTCAGTGCTTCCTGAATTCACCAAAGAGCTTCCTGGGAACTTTTATGTTGCAGGGAGCTCTTTTTGTGAATGAAATGTAAATTCCGGAACAGCCCTATTGACTTGGAGCCAACTCCAAGTGTTATAATACAATTGCAGGAGGTGAGAACCCTTGACCATTAAGGAAGTCAGCGAAAAGTATCATATCACGCAGGATACGCTGCGGTATTATGAGCGGGTGGGCATGATCCCCAAAGTCACCCGAACCCCCAGCGGTATCCGGAACTACCAGCCGGAAGATCTGGGCTGGGTGGAGCTTGCCCTCTGTATGCGAAATGCCGGACTGCCGGTGGAAGTCATGATCGAGTATGTGAAGCTGTGCCAGCAGGGCGATGACACCATTCCGGCACGGTTACAGCTGCTGCTGGATCAGCGGGAAACACTGCTGGATCAGCGGGAGCAGATCGACACGACACTGGAACGGCTGAACTACAAGATCAGCCGCTATGAGGAAGCTGTCCGGACAGGCGTACTCACATGGGATAAACAGGAATGCAAAGGAAACGTAGCGTTTCCCAAGAATCACGAACAGGAGGAATCATAATGTATCTGGAAAAAATCAATGCACCGGAAGATGTAAAAAAACTGAACATAGACGAAATGCATGCACTGGCAGCAGAAATGCGGAAGGCTCTGCTGTTTCGTCTGAGCAAGCACGGCGGTCACTTCGGACCGAATTTCGGCATGGTGGAAGCGACCATTGCCATGCATTATGTATTCGATTCCCCGAAGGATCAAATCGTCTACGACGTTTCTCATCAGAGCTATCCGCACAAGATGCTGACCGGCAGAAAAGATGCCTATCTGTATGAAGAACACTTTGACGACGTTTCCGGCTATACCAATCCGGAGGAGAGCGAACACGATTTCTTTAACGTGGGGCATACGTCCACTTCGATCAGCCTTGCCAGCGGTCTGGCAAAGGCACGGGATCTGAACGGCGAAACCGGTAATGTCATTGCGGTGATCGGTGACGGCTCTCTCAGCGGCGGCGAGGCACTGGAAGGTCTGGACTTTGCCGGCGAAATGGACACCAACTTTATTATTGTTGTCAATGACAATGATATGTCCATTGCGGAAAATCACGGCGGCTTGTACCGGAATCTGAAGCTGCTGCGGGATACTGACGGCAAGGCAGAGTGTAATCTGTTCCGTGCCATGGGTCTGGACTATGTGTTTGTGAAAGACGGCAACGATATTTCGTCCCTGATCGCTGCATTCCGGCAGGTCAAGGACGGCACCAGGCCGGTGGCTGTGCACATCGTTACCCAAAAGGGCAAGGGCTACGAACTGGCAGAGCAGCACAAGGAGCAGTGGCATTATAATGCTCCGTTTGATCTGAAGACCGGAATGCCTCTTTATCCGGCAGACGCAGAAGATTATTCTTCTGTGACGAGAGATTATCTTCTGAAAAAGATGAAAGAAGATCCGACGGTTGTTGCGATCA
>ENA-OOZA01001811-OOZA01001811.1-human-gut-metagenome-genome-assembly--contig:-NODE-1811-length-10630-cov-3.002080_pt1 | contig 10630 bp, 6 predicted proteins | sample MGYA00241703_ERZ501378 | MGnify/ENA primary metagenome ERZ501378 (study PRJEB25962, sample SAMEA2042916) | human gut metagenome | biome: human gut; feature: human-associated habitat; material: faeces...
CACGGCGGTGAACTGCCCCTCCTCATCCATCGGCACAGCGCCGTGGTAGAGCAGATTGCCGTTCACGCAGCTGTACACCGAGCCTTGTGAAAAGAGAAATTCGACGTGCTTTTGCAGCTTTTCGCTGCCCTTAAAATCGCGTACAAGTCGGGCGATAATGTCCTCCTCGCGCGGCAGCAGGCGCTCCGGCGCAGTCGGGTCAACGGTCGGGAAATCGCAGTCCAGCAGCGGATATACCTTGCCCCCGCAGCGCACCGTTCCGGCGTCATAGTCGATTTGCCGCAGATAGTCGCGCCCCTGCATCTCAAAATCGGGGTTGCGGGCAATCACCTCCGCTTCGAGTTTCAGCATCAGCACCGTGACCGCCTTGTGCATCCGGGCGACGCGCGCGAGGTTCGCCGGGCGGACGTCTGTCGCGTTCGGGTCGGCGTGCGGCATCCAGCGGGTCAGGTCACTCTGGGCGTAGTATTCCTCCGCGTAATGCTCCAGACAGCGCAGCGGAATGCCGTAGCCGCGCTCCAGCGTATCCACATTGTTGTACGCCAGCGTCGTTTTCAGCACCGTCAGGATGCACAGCGGGCTGCCCGCCGCCGCGCCCATCCACACCACATCGTGATTCCCCCACTGGAAGTCCACATCGTGGTACTGGTACAGGCGTTCGAGAATCATGTCCGGACGCGGGCCGCGGTCGAACAGGTCGCCCACAATGTGCAGCCGGTCAACCGCCAGCCGCTTTACCACCTCGCACAGAGCGATGATGTACTGATCCGCCAGCCCGTAGCGCAGCATACTCGCAATGATTTCGCCATAATACTGTTCCTTGTCGTGATCCTCGAAATGCGCGTGGAGCAGCTCGTCGAGGATGTGGCCGCACTCCTTGGGCATCACGGCGCGCACATGCCGCCGCGTGTGCTTGCTGGACACCAGCCGGCAGAGGTCAATCAGCTGCAGCAGCACCCGCTGATACCAGCCGTCGAGGTCGTTTTGACGCGCTTTCAATTCCGGCAGCTTCTCCCTCGGATAGTAGATAAGGGTTGCCAAATCCGCGCGCTCCTCCAGCGGGGTCGTATCGCCCAGCAAGCGGTCGATTTTCTCCCGGATGACCCCCGACGCGCTGTTGAGAATATGGATGAAGGCTTCATGCTCGCCGTGCAGGTCGCTCATAAAATGCTCTGTGCCCTTGGGCAAACGGAGCAGCGCCTCCAAGCGGATGATTTCGCTGTACGCGGACAAGGCGGTAGGATATTTTTCCGCCAGCAGGGTCAGGTGGCGCAGCCGTTCGGGGGTGTATTCACGCATAGGATACTCCTTCTTTGTTGTGAGCAGCATTGCTGGTTCTACATACTATTTCCAGACAAGAATGTGCTGAGATGCGAAGCGAGTTTTTCATTCTGGCTAACGTGAATAAAACGCAGTGCTGCGCTCGCACGCCAGAAGAGAAACAGCGCGGGCGAATCCGGAAATAGCATCAATCCCTTGATTGATTGCGCGAGGTTGCCGCCCGTGACGGGCAGCTTTTCAGCACAATGATGGGAGGATGGACATCTGACAAAATAGTAGCACAACTCGGTCGGATTTGCAAGTCAGCCGCCACGAAATCATCGGAATTAAATAATACTAATTCTCATCTAAACCATGTCACTCGCACAGCATCTTTTCCGCTCTGGCTTTGCTTCGTTCCGCTCGCGCGTACCTCCAGTACGCCTCGCTTCACTCAGCTTTGCCGGAACGAAAAATCTGCTATGCTCGATGCCATGTTTTAGAATCGAATTAGTATAAATCCAATTCAAAGGGGGCAGAAGCCCTCTTTTTTGATGCGCTGTTTTTCTGCTGATTAGGCGTCTTGGCGGACGAGCAAATCCACCGTGCATGGTGTATCTTCCCCTATATATAGGAAGAAACTCGCTCAATGGCGCGCGACCCAGTCCTCCCGCAGCATTGCCCACAGCTCCACATCGTGGAAATTGCCCTTGTTGAACACCTTGCCGCGCAGTGTCCCTTCGTGGCGCATACCGCATTTTTCCATCACGCGCCCGCTGGCAGGGTTGTCGCACTCGTGCATCGCCTCGACGCGGTGGATGCGCAGAACGGTGAAGCATTCGCGCAGCACCGCCGCCAGCGCTTCGGTCATCAGTCCGCCGTTCCAGCAGGAGCGGGCGAGCGAATAGCCGAGTTCCACCACGCTGTCCGCGTCGCTGTAACTCATGAAGCCAATCGTGCCGATGACGCGGTTCGTTTCGCGCAGCACGATGCCCCAACTGGACGGCGCGCCGCTGTGGTACTGGCTGATGATGTAGCGCAGGCAGCCGCGCGTATCCGCCATCGACTTGTGCGCATCCCAGAGAACATGCCGAGCGACTTCGGGGTCGCGGGAGTAAGCGAACATATCCGCCGCATCGCGCATCGTCAGCGGACGCAGGAGCAGCCGGTCGGTCGTCAGGCGCGGCAGGGACGCGAAGTAATCCGCTGCGGGAATCGGCTCATTCGGCGGATTGCGGTGGGAGAGCCATTGCCCCAGCTTTTCATACATGGCGGAAGAAACCTCCGATGATATGCGGCGAAAACGGCGCAAGCGGCACAGGGCGATTCCCTTGCTGACAGCCGACAACAAGCAGATACACACCCAGCGCCAGCATGAGCAGCATCAGCAGCAGAAAGAGAACATACAGGGGATGACGCTGCTTTTTTCCAGCCATAAAGCACCTCCGTCAGCGAAATTTTCCGAAAAAACGCGCAAAAATCCGTCCACACGATTGCATTTTGATGAAATATTTGTTACAATAAGCATGGATGGAACAGAACGCGCGTTTCGCACGTTTATTGTTTGCAGGGTGCGGACAGCAGCTGCTGCACCATCAGGAGCGCCAGCGCGGTCTTGCCGTCGCGGAACGTGCCGTCCATCACCTTCTGTACCGCGTCGGAAAGCGGCATCCGCAGTGTGCAGACGAACTCATCCTCATCCGGATGCGTCTTTCCAGCGTGCAGCCCCGTCGCCAGGTAGAGGTGGATGCGCTCGTTGCAGAAGCCGGGGGTCGTCTCCAGCACGGTCAGCTTGCGCCAGTGGTCGGCGGTCAGCCCGGTTTCCTCGCTCAGCTCGCGCTGGGCGCAGACGAACGGGTCTTCATCCGCCCCGTCAAGTTTGCCCGCCGGAATTTCCAGCGTCAAGCGGCCAACGGCGATGCGATGCTGGCGGACGAGAATCACGTTCCCGTCATCATCCAGCGCGACAATGCCCGCCGCGCCCGGATGGCACGCCACCTCGCGCAGGGCAGTTTCGCCGTTGGGCAGGCGCACATGCCAATGCTCAACGCGGATAATCTTGCCGGGAAAAACGACTTTCCCATCCAAATACTCTTCCGTCAGCTGCTTGTCGTCTATCATGGTCAAAGCCCTCCTCAATAATAGGATGATTTTCGCCATAGTGATTCGACAAGAGACGCAAAAAATCCTGCGAATCGCAAGGAAAAATGCGGCAGGGTGCGGAAGATTGACAAACCGCGCCGCTGCGGTATAATAGAATGGCATCAGGCCCGCAAAGGGCAGGAGCAAGGAGGAAACCCAACATGAGAAAATCCGGCGTCAAAGGTCTTGGCCGTCTGCTGTCTGTGCTGATGGTGGCGGCGCTGCTGATGACAACCGCGATGGTTCCGGCGCTGGCGCTGGATCGCTGGGAGGACGTCGTCGTGTCCGTCATTTGGACGGATTCGCAGGGTCAGCAGCAGACAACGCAGGCGTTCCCCGTGCCTGACAGCGCGGAACATGCGTATTGGGCGACGCTGGATGCGTCCGCCCTTTTCAGCACGGTTCAGGTGCAGGTTGTATCGTCTGACCCGGCGTATACCTTCTACTTGAAAGATTATGCGTCGGAAATCATGTGGACGCAGGATGCGACTGCCCTTGACCCGATGTATTCGTATGAAGTGGATTATTACTGCAACAGCGTCTATGAAGGGATGTTCCCGCTGTACCTCTCGTCGCAGGGAATGCCCGAAACGCCCGCGCAGGAGAGCGTCAACGTGCCGGTGTACTATGTGACGGAGGATGGCCAGCAGCTGGATTTCCAGTACGCAAGCTGCCTGACGAACGCGACTACCCAAGTGTACGCCAATTCCAGCGTTGTGCCGTGGGATTATCTGCTTGTCAAACCCGCGTCCGGCGTGGTGGATGTGTTTGTGGACAGCATGGGCAATGCGTCGCCGAGCGAGGTGCGCTTTGTCTACGCCGTGCCGGAGCAGCCGACCGAAGCGCCGACGGAAGTGCCCACCGAAGCCCCGACCGAGCCGCCCGTCATTCAGGCGGAAGTGACCGTGCTGTATCAGCTGGATGACAACGGCACGATTCTGGACACGCAGTATGTGACGCTGAATCAGGGCGACAACTATGTCACCGCCAATAGCGCGATGACTGCTGGGTATCAGCTTGTCGGCGAGGACACGGTGCATGTGTGGGTGGATAACGGCGGCACGGCGAGTGTGAATCCCGTTGTGTTCCACTATGCCACGCCGCAGCCGGTAACATCCAACATCGACGTGTTCTACTATCACGAGAACGGCACGCTGCTGGACCAGCAGTCGCAGCCGCTGACCGAGGGCGTGAACTACATCTATGCCGCCAGCGACCGCGTGGGCGGGTACGACCTCATCAGCGAAAATCCGCAGACGGTCACGCTGCGTCCTGACGGTACGACCGACTTGGCGAGTGTGTCCTTCTTCTATGCCGACCCGCAGCCGACCGAAGTGAACGTACCCGTGCATTACCTCAATTCCGAGGGCGAGCCTGTTGCGATGGACGACACGCTGACGCTGGGCGAGGGGAGACACCTTGTGACGGCGAATCCGCAGGGCATGGCGGACGGCTATGTGCCGATGCCCGGCACGGAAAGCACGGTGGAAGTGAACGTTTCCGGCGGTATCGCGACGCCGAGCGAGGTGTATTTCTACTATTATATTCCCGAGACGGAAGCCCCCGCAACCGAAGCGCCGACCGACACCCCTGCGCCGACGGACACGCCCGCCCCGCAGACGATGCTGGTGGCGATTCACTACTTCGACATGAGCGGCGTGGAAATTGCCGACCCGGTGGTGAAGGAACTGCTGCCGGGGACGTATCCGATGATTCCGGAGCGCGAAATCCCCGGTTACGAGCTGGACAGCACGCTGACGCAGTTTGACCTGACGGTGGATGCGAACGGCACGCTGTACATGGATGGCGAAGAAATTCCGGCGGATGCGGTCGGATTCTACTACCACCCGGTGCAGACCCCGACGGATGTTCCCGCGACGGAAGCGCCGACGGACACGCCTGCACCCGCGACGGACGTGCCTGCGACCGACGTTCCGGCGACCGAAGCGCCGACCGATACCCCCGCGCCCGCGCAGCAGTTCGTGACCGTCACCATCCGCTACTACAACACGCTTGGCGAGGAGATTGCTGACGCAAGCGTGGCGGAGCTGGTGCCGGGAACGTACCACGTCACGCCCGCGTATGACAGCATTCCCGGCTACGAGCTGGAAAGCAGCTGGACGTCGTTCGACCTGACGATTTATGCGGACGGCACCATTGCCATCAACGGTGACGAAGCGACGGCGGAAGACCTTGCGTTCTATTACCGCCCGGTTCAAAGCGCTGCGACGGATGTTCCCGTGACCGAAGCGCCCACGAATACGCCGATTCCGACCGAAACGCCGACCACTGCGCCCACTGAAGCGCCGATTCCCGTCGGGCAGCCGGTCAACCGCTACGCGACCATCAACGGCAATCGAGTGGCGTTCCGCAGTGAGCCCTCGACCAGCAAGAGCAACACGGTCATCAAGCGCTTGGCGAATGGCTCGAACGTCTACGTCGTCAACGAAATGCTGAATGACAAGGGCGAACGGTGGAGCGTCGTCATGGTGGATGGACAGAGCGGCTACATCATGAGCGAATACCTGAACATCATGACGCAGTCGGAAAGCGACGCGTATGCCGCATCCACCGGCGCAACGCCTGTGCCGACGGCAACGCCGATTCCGACCGAGACCCCGACGGCAATTCCGACCGCAATTCCGACGCAGGTGCCGACGGCCACTCCGACCGCCGCGCCGCAGAACGCGACCATCACCATCCAGTATCTGGACAGCTACGGCAGCCCGGTGGCGAACGCGCAGTCGATGACGCTCGCCCCCGGCACATACACCCTGCGCCCGATGCCGACGAATTTGCGGGATGGCTATGAGCTGATTCCCGGCAGCGAGCAAATCACCCTGACTGTTTTCCAAGACGGCACGCTGAGCATGGATGCGGCGGATATTGCCTTCTGGTATCGTCAGGTGGCGACCGCCGCGCCGACGCAGACCCCGACCGAGGCTCCGACCCCGACGCCGACCGCTGTGCCGTATGAGGGATATGCCGTCACTACGCGCGAAACCGAAATGCGCACCGGCATCGGCACGGGCAACTACGTTATGGCGACGCTGCAGGCGAATGTGCTGGTGTATGTGAATAGCCAGCTGAACACGGCGGGTGAAACGTGGGACATTGTGACCACGCTGGAAGGGACGTCCGGTTATGTGCCGGACGCGAACCTCCGCTACGTCACCGACGCGCAGGCGCAGGTGTACATTCAGCAGTGGAATCAGTCCCGCAGCACGCCCACGCCCAGCCCCACGCCGTACCTGACGCCTGTTCCCGCGCAGGAGATGGGCTACGCCTACGCCGTGGGCAACAACGTGCCGCTGCGGCAGATGGCGGGCGACTTCAGCGCGATTGAGGCGTACCTGATGCAGGGCGAAGTTGTCTACGTCTCCGGGCAGGATTATCTGGGCAGTATGCCGTGGCACCGCGTGCAGTATAATGGGCAGTGGGGCTATGTGCGCTATGACATGCTCCGCTTCATGACGCAGGCGGAAATCGAGGCGTACCTGAACAACCTGAACGCCACGCCCGCACCCACGCTTGTCACCACGCCCCAGCCCTACGACCCAACGAACTACTCCAGCTACGGCTATGTGACTACGACGACCTCGGTCAACTTCCGCCAGCAGCCCAGCATGAACGCGAGCCGTATCAGAAAGCTGTACAACTACGCGTTCTGCTTTGTCCTCGGCACAACGACCGGAACGGACGGCGAAACGTGGTATCACATCCGCTACAATGACCAAGAAGGTTACGTCAACGGAAAATACTTCCATTGGATGACGGTGGAGGAGCTGGAAGAGTTCCTGCAAAGCAGCGAGTACATTCAGGGCATCCAGAACAACACGACGGGGAATGCCACTGCAAAACCGACCAGCGGTCTGATTCCGGAAGAAGACAAGACCATCAACGACTGGAAGGGTAGCGGCGCAACGGTCAGCTATGTGCCGTGGCAGGGCTTTTCAACGCCCGGTCCGCTGACTTCGCCCACAATTGCCCCTGCGCAGGAAACCGCCACGCCGACGCCTTCCGCTTCGCCCACACCGACGCTCGAACCGCTGCCCACCGCAGCCGCGACGTACCCTGTGGTGAACGAGAGCGGCAACAGCGGGCTGGTTATCTTCATCGTGATTGCGGTCGTGCTGCTGCTGGGCGGCGGCGGATTCGCCTTCATGCAATACCAGAAGAAACAGCGTGAGGTTGCGATGAAGGCGGCGCAGCGCCGCGCGCAGGCAGCGCGCAATGCGGATCGTCCGGTTGCGCGTCAGGCGGGTCAGCCGCAGCAGATGCGCACAGGCGCGTACACGACCCCGCAGCAGCGTCCGCAGACGAGCAATGGCGTTTCGCCTGTGCAGGTGCGCCCGGCGACACCCGTTCCGCAGACGCAGGACATGCAAAACCGACCGCAAGTCGGTTATCGCACGCCGATTCAGCCCCTGACGAAGCCGCAGGAGACCCCGTCCACTGCCGCGCCGAAGAGCACGACGACGATAGAGAATCCGTATGCGCGCCCGGTGGCGAAATCGGCAGAGGAAGCGCCGCGCCATCGTCGCCGTACAGATCAGTATCGCCAGGATGACGACAGCGCAAACCCGAATGGGTAACAGAATATTTGGCAGGAGCAGCACGATTTGCGGGTTGCTCCTGCTTTTTTTGTGAATCAACAATATTTTGCTGTTTTCTGTTTACCAAGTTTGGAATGTTACATTGAAAAAGACGAACGAATGGCGTGGAAACAAAGAAAAACCGGTCGAAGATTTGCGTACACTGAACGAAAATTACGAAAAGTCGAGGAAAGCAACAGACAAAAGAATATTCCCATTACGATAGTTTTAACATGCAAATAACAATACTTAGGAAACTAACAAGCCGTTAACAGGTGAAAATGACAAAATTACCGCACGAAAGTATGGCAAAACACACAAAAATGCACCAAATGAGCATAATAAATGTTATTTTTCCGTCTTGACAGTTGAAGATTTGATGGTATAATAAACCATGTAAAAACTCGAACTGTGATTTGCCGGAAATCTGGCGAATTACATATCGAGAAACGATAAATGAGTTACACATGAAGGAGACGTGAACTGTGACAGAGAAGGAACTGCGGAAGCTGGGACGCGCGGAGCTGCTGGAACTGCTGCTGGAACAGGCACGGGAATTTGAAGCACTGGAGCAGCGGCTGAATGCGGCAGAAGCGGCGCTGCAAAGTCGGCAGCTGCAGCTGGAAACGTGCGGCTCGATTGCGGAGGCATCGCTGAAGTTAAACGGCGTGTTTGAGGCGGCGCAGAAGGCCGCGGAACAGTATCAGCAGAACGTCGAGCGGCTTTGCCAGGAGAAAATCAGCGCGGCAGAAAGCCAAGCGCAGGAAATCCTCGCGCGCGCAAAGAAAGCCGCCAATCAGCAGTAAAGAAACATGACAGAAGGGAGGGCGCGCAGGTGTCAGAAGACAAGAATCAGCAGAAAACGGGCAAACAATTGCTCAACGACACGCAGGAAGCGGCGGAACGCGCCCACCTGCTGCGGGAAATGAACCCCACATCCGCACAATTGGAAACGGAACTGAAGCATGAAAAGCGCAAGCACAGCTACAACCGCGCCCTGCGCAGCACGCTCTATACGCTGCTGGTGGTGGCGGCGGTTGCGGTGCTGATTGCAACCATGGTCATGCCCATCCTGCAAATCACCGGCACGTCAATGACGCCGGTGGTCGGGCAGGGTGAAATCACAATGGTCGTGCGCGGGTCAAATCCGCAGCGCGGCGATATTATCGCTTTTTACTACAACAATAAGGTGCTGATTAAGCGCGTTATCGGCCTGCCGGGCGAGTGGGTCAACATCGACGGAAGCGGCAACGTCTACATCAATGGCGAACTGCTTGATGAGCCGTACATCACCGACCGCGCGCTGGGCGACTGCTCCATCACGCTGCCGTACCAAGTGCCGGACGGGCGGTATTTTGTTCTGGGTGATCACCGCTCCACCTCGCGCGACAGCCGAAGCACACTGGTCGGCCCAGTGTCCGAAGAGCAGATTATGGGGCGCGTAACGCTCCGCATTTGGCCGCTGAACCGCATTGGATTCCTGCAATAACGTAAGTACAATACAGCAAGAAGAGGAACACAGGTTCCAGAATCGGAGGATGCTGACATGAACCGCAAACTCATGGAATTAGCAGAAAAATACGTTGCGCAGCGGAAGCGCCGGATACGTCTGCTCAAGACGGTCACGGCGCTGGCACTCGTTGTCGCCATCTGCACGTCTTATGTGCTGATGATGCCGGGTCTGACGATGGCGGCGGAAACGTACTGCGGGCTGGAGGAGCATACCCACACGGCGGACTGCTATGTGGACGAGCTGACCTGCCTGATTTCCGAGCGCGAGGCGGAGACAGTCTTTACCGATATTATGCGATGCAGCTTTGAGCCACACCACCATTCCTCCGACTGCTACAATGCGCAGGGCGAACTCAGCTGCGGCTACTGGGATGGCTACATCCACGAGCATGACGAGAAGTGCTACGATAGCAACGGCGTTCTTATCTGCACGCTGGAGGAGCATCCGATGCACAAGCACACGGATGCCTGCTACAATTGGGAGAAACAGCTGATCTGCACGCTGCCGGAAAGCGAGGGGCACATCCACACGGATGCGTGCTATCGGGCGAAAGAACCGACTTGCGGTCTGTTTGAGAGTGAAGGGCACCAGCACACGGCGGATTGCGTGACGGAAACGCGCACGCTGATTTGCACCGAGGACGTTGCGACGAACTCTGACATGCCGCATGTCCATGATGACAGCTGCTACGAAGTGACCCGGACGTACACCTGCGGCCTGACGGAAGGCGAGGGCGCGCATCACCATACGGATGCCTGCTATCCGACGACGGAAGAACCGACTTGCGGTCTGCTTGAGGGCGAAGGCGCACACACGCATGATGATTCCTGCTACGAGATGGTGCGCGGCGACCTGAAATGCAAGCTCTATCCCGACCCGGCGAAAGTGCACACGCATTCCGCGTCCTGCGTCGATGCGAAAACCGGCTACTACACTTGCGGCTACATTCAGGTGCTGCGGCATCAGCATACAAATGAATGCGTTGTGACGGTGACGGCGGAGGATTCCGGCCATCATCACACGGCGGACTGCTACGAACGCCACTATATCTGCGGCAAAGAAGAGCACACGCACACGGCGGATTGCTACTATGACCCGACCCCGAACCCCGATGCGACGG
>ENA-OOZA01001812-OOZA01001812.1-human-gut-metagenome-genome-assembly--contig:-NODE-1812-length-10629-cov-7.752695_pt1 | contig 10629 bp, 9 predicted proteins | sample MGYA00241703_ERZ501378 | MGnify/ENA primary metagenome ERZ501378 (study PRJEB25962, sample SAMEA2042916) | human gut metagenome | biome: human gut; feature: human-associated habitat; material: faeces...
TGGTTTTATTTACTGCCAGGGCCGCTTAGGGCCTGGAAAATTTAACGAACTATTGTTAATTACGCAAAAATGGAATATATACATGGTACTAAGGTCTTTGAAGTAAAACCAGATGACATAGCAAAAATATTAGTTCCGTGCCCTCCTATGAGCTTGCAAAAGCAATTTTCTGTGATTGCTAGGCAGGCCGATAAATCAAAATTTGTGGGTTTCAAATCGCAATTTATCGAGATGTTTGGAGAACGGACAACCACACCAGTTGGCTACTATATCAAGGATAGTTTTCCTGGAGATTGGGGAAAGGAAGACCTCGATGGTACTGGCGTAAAAGTCATCAGGACTACGAACTTTACAAACTTCGGCAAACTCAACCTCTCTGAAGTTGTAACGCGCTCAATCGAGGAACGCAAAATACAGAAGAAGCAAATTCTGAAGTATGATACTATACTCGAAAGATCTGGCGGCACCGCAGACAATCCTGTGGGCAGAGTGGTTCTTTTTGAGGAAGATGAGCAATATCTCTGTAACAACTTTACTCAAGTTCTACGTTTCAAAGATATTGATCCTCGCTTTGCGTTCTATGCGTTGTTCTATTTCTACCAAATGAATAAAACATCGATTAGAAGCATGGGCAGTAAGACTACTGGTATTCAAAATCTCAACATGAGTAAGTATCTTGAAATTGGTATTCCAAATGCAGACGAGGATGAGCAAAAGCAGTTTGTCTCCATTGCCGAACAGGCAGATAAATCAAAATTATTGCATCGGACGTCAATAAAATATAGTAAGTATTCACTGTAAAAAACTAAATAAATGAACTCTGAAACTCAAACAATAGAATACAAATCCCTCCAAAAAATCAGAACCGGAGATAAGGGATTTAAAGAACTTTCAACCACTTGTGTGGCATTAGCAAATGCACAAGGGGGAGTGATCTATGTAGGCTATGATGATAAGAAGAAACATACACTTCCTAATCAAACGGTTGATCCTGAAGAGGTAAATAATACTGTAACAAGATTGAGAAGTTTGTGCTTTAATGTTGCTCTTTATGCATCAGAAGTACTGACAGACGAAACTGGAAGTCAATATTTCACAGTTACAATTGCACCATCAATGAAATCTATAGCCTCTACTTCTGACGGCAAGTTCTATATGCGTTTTGCGGATAAATGTGAGCCTGTAAGAAGTGAGGATATGCTACGCTTGAGTGAAATTAAAGGCTGCTTCCAATGGGAAATAACACGTAGCCGTTTTAAAGTGGATCAAGACACCTTAGACAAACTTGCTCTTCTGGCAGATGAAGTAAGAAGATCAAATCGCATTAGTGACCATATAAGACAGATGGATAATGACGAGATAGCAGATTACTATTGTCTTATAGATGAAGGTTTCTTGACTAATCTTGGAGTTCTGTGGTTAGGAACGAGTAAGCAGAAAAACTGGATTAGTTATCCAATAACCGTTCAGTATATCGTGTATGACGCAGAAGAGCGCAAAATCCGAAAAGTAGAGTGGCGTAACGATGGTAAGAATCCGAAGGAACTACTTGAGGCCATAGAAAAGGAGGCCATAGAGTTGACGTATTATTATGAGTTCCCTAATGGATTATTTAGAAAGCAAATTCGACACTATAACTCTAAGGTTCTCAGAGAACTCCTAGTTAACGCCATAGTACACCAATCTATGACTATATCTAGCGATATAATGATTAAGGTCTTTCCTGACAGACTGGAAATATCAAATCCTGGAGGACTTCCACTAGGTGTCACCAAGGATAATATCCTTCATGCAAAACATAGACGTAATCCGCATTTCATTGAGTTAATGTTCGCGTTAGGCTTGATGGAAGGCGAAGGATCTGGTTATGACTTAATATACGAGCTCAACTCTATGGAGGTAAAAGAGAAGCCTATTGTAGAGTCATCGTATAGCGAGTGTACTGTTACTCAATATGCAAGAATCATGAAACCGGAGATACTCCCTTTACTTGACTATGTTTTGAAGAATTATGACCTAAGACAGAAGGACTTTATTGCTTTTGGAATAATTGCTAGAGAGCAGAAAATCTATGCAGTTGATCTCAGCAAAGAATTGCAGTTGGCCGATGATGAGCGTTTGAGAAGTTATACACAGCAAATGGTGAAGAAGGGACTTGTTCTTCAAAAAGGCGCAAATAAGGGTTCATACTATATGATTAATCCTATGCTTATTAAGAATGCTAAGGCAGATAAGATTCCAACAACCTTGAAAACTGTAGAGCCAAACGTCTTAGAAACGCTGATTTTGCAGGATCTCAAGAAACATCCAGAAAGCAAGATTTCTGAAATCGCAGCAAGATTGCCAGATGTAGATTTGAAAGAGGTTCGAAAAATAGTATACAATCTCGTTGAAAAAAAAATAAAGGCAGAAGGAGTCAAAAACAGCCGTAGATATTCTTTAATATAGTGGCAATAAAAAAAACAACGAAAAAACAAACTCATGCAACAAGATACATAACATCCTATAAAACAGTACATTACGGTTTTTGTATTTGTTTTTTTTGATTTCAGAAATATTAATTAGATAACAGAAATATGGCATACTTTAACGAAGACAATACTGTGGAGCAGATGCTCATTAATGCTGCTACTCAGCGCGGATGGATCTATGTTGAGCCAAAGTTCGTACCCCGTCTCCCTGATGAGGTACTTGTAACGGAATGGCTTTTGGAGGCATTGCTCCGTCTTAACCCTATCACTCCGGAACAAGCAGAGCAGGTGATATACAAATTACGTGCTGCAATCACTAGTGGCGGGCAGGCTGATGGACTGGTGGATGCTAACGATCAATTCCGCAAACTTCTCTTTGAGGAGAACTCATATCCTTTTGGACCAGATGGCGATAACATCAACATCCGTTTCTTCAGCGACGGAAAGGATAAGGATGGCAAGGAGTATAAGAACCGCTGTGTCGTTACCAATCAATGGGAGTACCCCAGACTGAGCAAGGAGGGAGGCAAGCGCCTTGATCTGGTGTTCGTCATCAATGGCATTCCTATGGTTATTGGCGAGGCTAAGACCCCTGTTCGTCCACAAGTGACATGGGCTGATGGTGCTACTGATATCATGCATTATCAGAAGAGCATCCCTGAGATGTTCGTACCTAACATCCTTTGCTTTGCCAGCGAGGGAAAGGAACTGCAATATGCAGGTATAGGATGTCCGATTGACAAATGGGGACCTTGGTTCGCGGACGAGAAGCGTCTCCATGGCTCATTGATGCAGGTGCAACACAACTACTTGGAGTTTATTGATCCTGAGCGTCTGCTGGACATTTATCGCTTCTACTCTGTGTTCACTGGTACTGCGAGCGGAGAGAAGATTAAGATTGTATGTCGTTATCAGCAGTATCTGGGTGGAGAGGCCATTGTGCAGCGTGTATTGAACACCTATAGAAATGGCAAGGGCCCAAAGAAGGGCCTGATATGGCATTTCCAGGGCTCTGGTAAATCGTGGCTGATGGTCTTCGCTGCTCAAAAACTTCGCCTACAGCAGGACCTGAAGTCGCCTACTGTGTTGATAGTGGATGACCGTATTGACCTTGAGGACCAGATTACGGGTGACTTCACTCGTGCGGAGATTCCTAATGTAGAGGGAATTGAGAGCAAATCTGAGCTGGAAACAAAGATTCATCAGCGCAAGATTCTGATCACCACTATCTTCAAGTTTGGAGATTTAATTGATGGCCAGGTGCTTGATGACAGAGATAATATCATCCTTTTGATGGACGAGGCCCATCGTACACAGGAAGGTGACCTTGGCAAGAAGATGCGTACCGCATTGCCAAACGCATTCTTCTTCGGATTGACAGGTACTCCAATCAATAGAAATGATCACAACACCTTTGTCTGCTTTGGTGCGGAGGAGGATGAGTATGGCTATATCTCTAAGTACACATTCCAGGATTCTGTTGCCGATGGTGCAACACTTGAACTGAACTTCAAGGCGGTTCCTGTGGAGATGCACATGGATGAGACTAAACTCCAAGAGGAATTTGATGCGCTTACCGACCAGATTAGTGAGGAAGACAAGAACGAACTTGTGCGCCGCACCAGTGTGGAAGCTTTCTTCACAGCAGACAAGCGTATCAACGATGTATGTAAATACATCGTGAACCACTTCCGTGAGTATGTGGAGCCTACTGGTATGAAGGCACAGGTGGTTGTTTATAACCGTGACTGCTGTGTAAAATACAAGAAAGCACTCGATGCTCTGCTTGGTACAGATGATCAGACCACCATAGTCATGCATACAGCTGGCGATAAGGCTGATGAATACAAGTCTTACAAACGCAGCCGCGACGAAGAGAAGAAATTGCTTGACCAATTCCGTGATCCTCTTTCTCCCCTGAAGTTCGTTATTGTGACCAGCAAACTGCTTACAGGCTTCGATGCTCCTATTCTTCAGTGTATGTATCTGGACAAGCCGATGAAGAATCATACCCTTCTGCAGGCTATCTGCCGTACCAACCGCAAGTACAACGAGAGCAAGAAGTGTGGTCTTATTGTTGACTTTGTCGGTGTGTTTGAGGATGTGGCCAAGAGTCTTGCCTTCGACGAAGAGAGCGTCAAGACTATCGTTAAGAATATGGACGAAATAAAGTCATTGATCCCCACATTCATGCAAGAATGCCTTGAGTTCTTCCCCGGCGTGGATAGAACTATTGGCGGATGGGAAGGATTGACCGCAGCCCAGCAATGTCTGAAGGATGAAGGTGTAAAGACCAACTTTGCTCGTCACTTTGCCCGCCTTTCAAAGGCTTGGGAGATTATATCGCCTGATGCCTATCTTGCGCCATACCAGAACGATTATACCTGGATGGCTCAGGTTTATCAGAGTGTTCGCCCGGTTAGTGGCGGAAATCTCATTTGGACTCTGCTTGGTGCTAAGACCATAGAGATTATCCATCGTAACATCGACACTATTAACATTGGAACCTCCCTTGAAGACCTGGTTGTGGATGCTGATGTCATTGACTCTGTATTGGAAGACGAGAAGAAGGTGCAGAAGAAGATTGTCGAGGTAGAGAAAATGCTTCGTCTTAGATTAGGCGAACATGCAGGAGATCCAAAGTTCAAGCAGTTTGCGGAGAAACTCGATGAACTCCGTGACCGCATGGCCCAGAATCTCATCTCAAGCATTGACTTCTTGAAGCAACTGCTCGCAATGGCTAAGGACCTGCTTGAAGAGGAAAAGAAGGTTGACCAACCTCAAGATAAGCGTGCTCAGGCACGAGCAGCTCTCACAGAGTTGTTCCAGAGCATCAGGACCGAGGAAACGCCTGTAGTGGTTGAGAATGTGGTAAACGATATTGATAACGAGGTAGTCAACATTGTCCGCCAGTTCAATGATGCTTTCAAGAGCATCACGGCTCAACGTGAAATCAAGAAGAAACTCCGATCGATTCTGTGGATAAAGTATAGCATCAAAGATAATGATGTCTTTGAAAAGGCATACCAATACATTGAAATGTACTATTAAGTAAAAAGCAGCCCTGTCCTTTACGGATGGGGCTGCTTGCGTTATTTGCGCTGGTTCTTCTGAACGCACTCAATGACCTCGTCGATGTCGGTCATTGTTAACGTGGAGTCCAACGACTGAATAAATTGGCGGTAGTAAGGATGGCACATCAGGACGGGCTTGATGATACCATATTCCTTGACAATGCTCTCCATACGATGATTCTTATACCAAAGGCTGGCACAACAACAGATGAAGAAAATGCACAAGGTGTAGGATCCGAATTTCCACCAAGATGAAATGATGTCTTCATAGAGGCGGTTCATCAAACGCTTTAACCTCGATGGCTTCTTTTCTTTGGTGTCTGGAGCACCATGATGTTCATCAGATTCGTTGACTCTATAGCAGACGTCACTACCAAATTGTACAACCTTATCGCCTAACACATGCTTTGTTCCTGAAGTAGCAGCAAAAGACTCCAGGTCACTTTCAATCTTTCTAAACCATTCGTCCCATCGCTGCTCAACGAGAATCATGATGGCCTCGTTGTTCGCCAGATGAACTGACGAGTCGCAATGCGTTGTAACCTGTATGGGGGTGTCCTTGATAAGCTCTTTGACGGCATCTTTGTATGCCTCAAATCGCTCAGCCTCGTCTAATGATATACCTCTTGGCGCATCAATACAAGGATAGATAGTCTGCTGCTTCTGTTGCTGAGGTGGTTCCGGAGATCGATGAGGGGTACTCACTTGCTCTTTGATGATAGAGATTTCTCCTGTTTTCTTGTTGAACTGCATCTTTAGACCAAGAGCCTCGCCAAGTGCAATGATCATCTCAATCTCGGCATCGTGACAAAGATTGCTGGTACGAAGATTTGCAGCAATAGCTAAGTCGTCTTTGGCCGCCGTTTTCTGAATCGTAGTTTTATTACTTGCCATATCTTATCGTTTGAATGAGTATAAAGGTTTCTTTGACCGTCCTCGGTTCCCCTTTGAAGGGGTAAAGTTGAAACGGAAACTATAGTTCTTCTTTTCATCATCGTCAAGATCTCGCCAGCCCCTGTTATTATTAGGCCCTCCACCGCCTCCTATAGATAGTTGCGGCTCGTAAGGCTGGAGTAGTACCTTGCATAGTAGGGAGAGTCCGATAAAGGACGTTTTCTTATCCTCCGATAAGGTGTGTTCTCGCTCTAGGTTCATTTGCTCTTCGTTACTCATTTCAGAGAATAGGTCTTTAACCGGAAGATATTTGAGTTGAGGAATCTCTCCATCGGGGAAAAGATCTTCAATATCAGGGTATGCTACATCAAGTGCTTTGCAACCACTCAGATTGTTATACCCGATCAGTCTTGACTTGTATTGCTCATACCAGTCACAAACGCTGTCATGTGTGAGTTGTTTCAAATCGCCAAACTTTGAATTGAGAGAAGGAAGAGTGAGTTCCTTATCCAGTTGCCTGCCACTGAAGCTACACTTACCATCTGTGAATGTGATGCCCAAAATCTTGCCGGTAACGTTATTATAGTGGAAGCGAAAGTCTAGACCTTCCGTTTGGAGCGACTTTCTGAATGCATCCCAAGTGTCAGAGGAAGCTTTGCTCCTCATGACCTTATCGTAGAACTCATATTTCAGTTTCTCCTTGCCACGCAACTTATTACGGTTAACCTTGTCCTTCTCTGAGGACATCGTCAGTCCATACTTTTTTGTAAGGAACTTGCAGATTCGTTTATTGCGTGCTCTCCACATCGAATCATTTATGACATCACCATTTCTATCTACCATGGAGAACATCAGATGCAGATGATCGTGTTCGGTATCATGATGTCTGGTCATTATGAATTCTGTATCTTTGATGCCCATAAGTTCCATGTGTTCCCGAGCTATCTTGACCATAAGGTCGTTTGAGAGTCTGCAAGAGTCGTTCTTATGGAACGAGTAGGCAAAGTGCGCTACTGGATGTTCTATATTATGTCCTCCTTTCTGCGAATAGGCTTCGAAAATCTGGGCCAAAGCGTTGTTGCCCAAATTGGGGATGCCCTCACTATGAGCAACTATCTCTGCATGCTTGTCCTTCTCGTATCTTCCAGTGATGTAGTCAAGACACCCTTTGAAGTTGGCGCCAAATACCATCTTACAAATCATATCATTCTTTTTATATTAGGTTAAACTTCATCATTACTTACAGCATCGGACAGTTCTCCTCCTCTAAGGATTCTAAGGATAAGTTCGTGAAGCATCTCCAGAACCTTCTCCGCCTTCTCCTTAACTTGGGTAAAACCAGCAGCATTGGCAGAGTGTGCAATCTGATTCGTGTTGTTGGCTAAACCACACACGTCGCGAAGTTGTTCTGTAGCTTCGTCTGTAAGGTGAGCATAGACCTCACCCGTAAGGGCAATGTCATGCAGGTACTTGTCATCCTTGCATCCATATCGTTCAGCATTCATCTGGACAATGGCTTCATCTTCGTCGTTAAAACTCACCTTGTGGTGGTTGCGACGCTGGTCGTACTTCATCTTTCTAGGACGACCTCCGACACGCTTGGTATCAACTATTTGTGATGTATCTCTATATTGTTTCATATATGTTTATTGTTAATGTGGAACGTCGAGTCGTTTTCGTGTATAGCATAGATTTGTCATAAGAAATAAGAAGATTGTTCCGGGCAAGTTCTAGTTGGAGGGACAGCTCCAGGCTGTTTATAGGCAGGGTGAAGCCCGTTGCCTCTAAGTAATGCTCACAATGCCAGGTGGCTTGTGGGCTTTACGAGGTTTTTGGTTGCCAAAAACACAACTTGCTCCGGAAAAATCATCTCAGTATGCTCACGCTCGACATACGGCTTCCATGACACTACATTTGCTTGATATTGAGAGTGCCGTTAGCCTTTCGGCGTAGGTACTCCTCGTAGGAAATTGCATTGCGACGATCAAGTTCGGCTTGCTTTTCGCGCTCTTCGTGCTCACGTCTCTCATAGGCGCGACTACGTTCGGCAAGGAAGATATTTAAGCTGTCCAGGATCACCATCGGATCAAAGTAGCTATAGAAGCACTTGTACTTCTTACTCTTGAAGTGGAAGAAGAACAGGAGCAGTTCATCAACTTTCAACCAATAATAGTTGTGGTTAATGATGATAGCCAACTCTCTTATCTGTTCTTCTGATGCCACTTGTTTCAAACCACAGTAATCGCTGACGTTGGAAATCTGAGGGACAAGCCAGGCTTTTGGAAAGCCAGAGCCATAGTCACGACCGAGCTGCGAGAGTGTTGGGGAGTCACCAAAGAAACATTGGTTCTCATTCTTGCATACGATGTGCTGCCTGTCAGGTGAGTTCTTTACAAGAAACTTCGCCTGTTCTTCGGTTAACTGAGGTTGTTCGTCACTCAGCAGGCTCCCCTTCTGCAAGGAACTGTTGCATGAGGGCAACTCTTCCGGCTGCATCAGCAGTCCTTGCGCCTCCATTGTTTTGATTGTATGTGCTATAGTTTCCGTCTGCATTGTTCATTATAGGGTTAGACTCCCATATTCTTTGCTTGATAAAGTTTGAGAGGTATTTGCGGTATTTTACATCTGGCGTTGATGCTACGTATTTTGGCACATATTCCATTGCACGCTGACGGTCCTCTGCAGGCATCGCATTCCATGCTCTACGAAGTTCTACTTCGTTTCCCTCTTTTTTACCATACATATCCCAAAGTTTTTCAAACGAATACAAATCGTCAAGCACCCCATCCGTCCTACATATTATGATGGGAGCGTTAGCGACATCATTATTGTTTTCGTTTGAGTTATTGCTTTGGTTAGAGTTAGTTAGGCATTCATCAGCATGCTGTGGCATACCATTGCTTGCCGTGGCATCCTCTGGCTGTAAAGAGGACGTGTCGCTTCTCGTCTTCGTCCATCGACGTTGCGCTTTCTCACGATTCTTCTTGCAAAGTTTTTCGTAGGACTTACGATTACGATCAATCTGTTCCTTGAACATGCAGAAGATCATCATCAGCGGACCGTCAAGTTCAATAAGCTCTTCCCCGCATACGTAGTTCGCTATATTCTTGAACAGCTTGCCAGCCTCTTCGTCTGTGAGAAACTTCAGCGCCTTGCAATTGTCGAAGAAAAGCATTGCCCCATGGAGTTCAGATGTCTTATTCTCTGACTTACCCATACATATTATATTTTTATGCTACCTGCCTTCTTGGCGAGTTCGAGGGCCAGCTCAGAATCTACGGTGATTTTGCGGTTCACCTGAGTGATAGCTGCATCGATAACACCGCTCTTCTTAATACGGTTAGCGGTAGGGATGCTGCATCCAAAGATCTTGGCGATTCCTGCAATGCCGTGTTCGTAATGCTTCTCTGGTACCACCTCGACAGGTACCTTTGCCGTTTGCTTCTCTGCGTTTTGGAGGAGCAGAACAAATTCCTGTCCCGACATCATGCAGATAGGCTTCTCAAGCAACTGCTCTATTGTTGTCAATTTAATCATACAAATAATGTTGTGATCCGTCAGTTGTACTTCCTGACATTCCGGTTAAACTTCAGTTCTTGGCTCATGAACCATCTTTGAAATTCCGTGATTTGGAATCTGTTGGCAAAGGTACGCCGGTTAAGTCAGAAAGTTATTATTGCACCTATTCGCCAAAAACTGTGGTAGTTTTTTATGTATGGTTTCGAAAGGGATTTTAATAATTTGACAAGGTAAATGGTAGAATTGTGAGAGTGGCGTAGCAACGGAGCAATTCGTAAGTATTACTTAACTTAGAAAAAAGACTTTTTAGAAAGGCATGGTATAGTGATGACAGTATATGAGGCAATCGCAGCACTCGTTCAGTATGGAATTGATACAGGACTGACACCTGAGTGTGAGCGCATTTATACAACAAATCAGCTGCTTGAAATCATGCAGCTTGATGATTATGAGGAACCGGCAGAAACGACAGCAGCACCGTTAGAGGAAATTTTAGATGTGCTGCTTGCAGATGCATGCAGTCGTGGACTGACACAGGACAGCGTAGTGTACCGTGATTTGTTTGATACAAAGCTGATGAATGCGCTTATGCCAAGACCGTCACAGGTAAGAGAGGCATTTTGGAAGGAATATAAGGAAAGCCCAGAGAAGGCAACCGAATATTTCTACAA
>ENA-OOZA01001817-OOZA01001817.1-human-gut-metagenome-genome-assembly--contig:-NODE-1817-length-10617-cov-4.193240_pt1 | contig 10617 bp, 9 predicted proteins | sample MGYA00241703_ERZ501378 | MGnify/ENA primary metagenome ERZ501378 (study PRJEB25962, sample SAMEA2042916) | human gut metagenome | biome: human gut; feature: human-associated habitat; material: faeces...
AAGGGCGTTGCTCTATCCAGCTGAGCTACGGAACCATCCTTAATTGCGGTGCAAAGGTACGTTTTTTTATGAAAACTACAAATTTTACACCCAAAATATTTATTATTTATATTAAAATAATAGGCCTATATATGAAAAGTAGATAGTTGTTCTATTGAAATACAATGCTTTAGATAGCATAACATTTTTCTTTAAAAGAGAACTAAATCAACCCACATTTCAAAAGAATCTGTATAAATTCAAAATCTTATCAGCTAAATCTCAATAAAACTTTGCTTTTACAAAAATTCTCCTCGGCTGATATTACTTATAGTATATTATAATTGGTAATAAGTATCGTTAGCCATAATGATTGCATCTTCTAAAGTACCGCCATTTTGTTCTACAAATACGATAATGGCATCTATAAACTCGTTGAAAGAAGCAACATTTTCACCTGCTATTTTTTCATTATAATCTTCCTCGGTGAAGTCTAAACTTTCTATTAACTCAGTTTTCATATCTACTCAATGATTATTATAGTATCATTATTAATGCCTTTTTTTGCAAAAATAATATATCGCCATGACTTCTTAGCTATTATTTGCAAATAATATTTACCATTACAATATATTATAACAGACGTATTTGTTATCGGGATTTTACCTCTGATAGCTGCAATATGAATATGATTCAACTCGTTACAGCGTATTCAATTCACTATTAATAATTGTCTATGTTTTTCTAAATCTTTTTTTATCAAACCGATACCAACGATTAGATAAGTTTTTTTATTTTGGTATTTCTTCTCTCTTCATAAAAGACAATTCTAATAATATTTTCAACCAAATTAATAATTAACTTCTATTTTCAAACAGGATATACACATTACTAAACGACACTCAGTGATAAGCTTATTATATTTGTAGCACTAACCCAAATACTTAATATGATGATATTCAAAAGCCATTTTTACATTTATGCTTTCCTATCCTCTATCATTATGTTGATTGGATGTACAGATAATGATATGCCCATAAAAGATAAAGAAGAAAAACCACCTATCACAGATGAAGAAAACCCGTCCCTGCCGCCAAATGAAAATACAGAAGTAGCCCTATTCAATATTCTTAATCTAAACTATCCCGGATTGGGTACTGTTAAATCGCTACATGAAGCTGGTGATGATACTACTGCTTTAAAAGAACTGTTAGCTTACTACAGAAACAGAAAAAACATAAAGAATCCCAATGTCACATCAGACCCTCCCAGTGATGTAGAGCGTGGTTATGCAGACTATGCCATAGATGAATATCGTTTCTATGTAAACGATAATTATTTGGAAGATAAGATTTTGAAGAAGCCTTATTCACTACAAAACAGCGATAAAACAATAAATTGGAAATTTACACCTAAAGGTGCAGATAATGAATATCAAAAGCAATTACATCGCCACAATTGGATGCCGCTTCAAGGAAAATCCTATCAAGAGTCTCATGATGAGAAATATATGCTTTCATGGAAAGAAGTGTATACCGATTGGATTGCCAAGCACCCTCTACCCGAAGGTAGCCCTGACAAGTTCAAATGGTATCAACTTCAAGTATCCACACGTATTATGGGACAAACGGAGTTATTCGAATATTTTAAAAGTTCTCCTAACTTTACATCGGAATGGCTTTCTTTTTTCTTGATACATTTTGCGGAGCATGCCGATTATTTATCTCAATACCAATATGCCGGTGGAAATAATATCTTGTTAAGCCAAGCTGTAGCATTAGTGTTTGCAGGAACTTTATTTCCAGAGCTGAAGAATGCCTCGCAATGGCAAAAAACAGGTTGTGATATCATTAATGACCAAACTTCAAAGTTATTTTTGGATGATGGTATGACAAATGATTTGTCTTTGCATTATCATATAGGTATATTAGATGGACTATACGATCTCAAACGGCTGCTCCTTCAGAATGAAGTTCCGGAGAATTTGCTGTCGCCAAATCTAAATGAGGTACTTTTAAAAGCCGCCAAAGTAGTGATGCATTTCACCTACCCCAGTTATTTTACAAAAAACAGCAAAGATTGTACTCCTGCTTTCAATGATTCATGGGTTAAAACCCGAAGCGTGCTAAATAAAAACTTTAAGAAATATATGGAAATGTTTCCTAAAGATTCCGAGTTTGAATATATGTTCACGTATGGTAAAAGTGGCACTTGTCCGAGTACACAAATAAAAACATTCCCTTCTTCTGGCTTTTATGTACTACGTAGTGGTTGGGACCCGCAATCTACAGTACTGATTCACAGTAATAATGTTTCTTTAAAATTGGGAGACTCAAGCCATAACCAACTTGATAACGGTACATTTGAGTTATATCGTAACGGACGTAACTTCTTTCCCGATTCCGGTGTTTGTGCATATATGGCAGAGGATAATGAGAAGGTTATGGAGTTACGCGGATGGTTTCGTCAGACCAAAGCACATAACACAATGGTTTTAGGCAAAACCGCAGACCATGAAGAAACCGGAACGGAAAATATCAATAAAGCCGCCGGTACTTTATTATTATTATTTGAGGAAAAAGATGAATATCAACTTATTGTGACAGAAAATCAAGGATATAGCAACTTCAAGCATCGTCGATCCATCTTCTACGTCAAACAGCCACAGGATTTTTTTGTGCTGGTAGATGAAGGATTCGGGACTGCTACTGGATATGCAAAATTATATTTCCATCTTTGTGATGGAAAGTCTGTTGATAATGTTCTTCTGGATAAGGAAGAATTTGGTGCGCATACCACCTTTGATGATAGCAATAACCTGTTAATTCGTACATTCGGAGAGGCGAGCAGGAATCTTATCTTTAAAGAGTTTGATGGTCGGATATCCTACCAAACAGACAGGAAATATGAACACAGAAAGTCCTATGCAGTTGTCATGCGGAAACCGGACAATAATCCCGTACGATATATTACAGTATTATATCCCGTAGACTCAGCCACAGGTCCTGTAATTAAGGGACAGTTTGTCAATACAGGTAATGAAGATAAGGTATCTGTCAATGTTACAATTAACAAGAAACTATACAATTTAAGCTATAGCCTTAATAAAAGAAGGTAATCTTGTTTAAATCTTATAACTGAGATAATTATAGCCTCTCTACTTCATAATCGGGTCAGCCCAAAATTTCATCCCTCTTTGTTTACGTAAAATAACACTTGTTACTACTCTCGTAAAAAACTCAAAAAAGGTAAAAAGGTTTTGCTTCTACGCTTTAGGCAACTAACTTTGAAATATCAATATTAAAATAATAAAAGCATATGAAAAAATTAATCTTATCTCTTGCACTTTGTTGTGCAGCTACTAATTTCTTTGCGCAGAATGCTGATCCGGCACAATTGGTTAACGAAGGTAAAGCTGCACTTGAATCTAAAAATTATCAGGTTGCATTTACAAAATTCAGCACCTATCTGACACAAACCAACAATCAAGATTCGGTAATTGCTTTTAACTGTGGCGTTTGCGCTGATAAAATTAAGAAACCGGCTGAAGCTTTGAAATATTTTGATATAGCTGTACAGAAAAAGTATAACCTGGCAAATGCTTATATAGGTAAAGCCGGTGCTTTGAAAGATTTGAAGAAAAATGATGAGTATGTTGCCACTTTAAAGGAAGGGCTGGAAGCAAATCCCGGTAATAAGACATTGACTAAGTTGTATGCCACATATTATGTGAACCAAGGTATTTTAGCACAGAGAGCTAAGAAAAATAGTGCAGCAGAAGATGCTTTTAAACAAGCCCTTGAGATTCAGCCGAATAATGTTAATGCTCTCAATAGTTTAGGTACATTACTTTACAGTCAGGGTGCTACTACATTGAAAACTGACGCAGAAAAGGCAAAAGTAGAATTTAAAGAAGCAAAAGAATATTTGGAAAAACTTATTCCTCTGCTTTCTCCGAGTAAACCGGCTCAGAAAAAGATGATAGACAATGCCAATACAATGTTGAATTTTATAAATACTCAATTATAAAATTCATATATAATACAAAAAAGAGGCAGACCTAAAGGATTTGCCTCTTTTTTTAGTTCTCATGGTTATATTTTCTGCTTTAATTTTATTTGCCTCTCTTCAATACCATTGCCGTACGTGCCGGAATGTAAAGTTTAAGCCACTCTTTTTTCTCTTTTTTATATAAAGGGTCTGAAAGAGTAAAATGCTTCACTGTATCATCAGTCAGTCCATGGCCGCCATAATCAGGATTATCTGTATTTAAAATGACTTCGTACTTACCGGCAGGAACTAAAAATCCATAGTCAGTGAAAGACTGTTTGGGGTTGAAGTTGAATACAAATATCAAATCCTTACGCATATACGCCAATATCTGATCACCGTCATTATGCCAGATTTCCTGAATTGGTGTAGTTTGGAAGTTTTTTACGCTTTTAATAACTTCCAACATGGCGCAATCAAAATCGCCCAGATAATGATATGCCAGATTCTTATTATCTACCAGATTCCATTGACGACGGGCATATTTGCACGACCAGCCATTGCCTTCACGGGGGAAGTCTATCCATTCGGGATGACCGAATTCATTACCCATGAAATTAAGATAACCGCCATTGATAGTCGATGCTGTGAGTAAACGTATCATTTTATGCAAAGCAATACCGCGATGTACCGTATAATTTTCATCGCCTTTTTGCATATGCCAATACATATCGGCATCTATCAAACGGAAAACAATGGTTTTGTCGCCTACCAACGCCTGGTCATGACTTTCTGCATAAGATATTGTTTTTTCGTCCTGGCGACGATTGGTTACTTCCCAGAACATGCTGGACGGTTTCCAATCTTCATCTATCTTTTCCTTGATAGTCTTAATCCAATAATCGGGAATATTCATAGCCATGCGATAATCAAAGCCATAGCCGCCATCTTCAAATTTGGCTGCCAGACCGGGCATCCCCGATACTTCTTCCGCAATGGTGATTGCTTTGGGATTAACTTGATGAATCAAGCGGTTGGCAAGTGTCAGATAACAGATTGCATTATCATCTTGGTGACCGTTGAAGTAATCCCCATAATTACAGAATGCTTCGCCTAAGCCGTGACTGTAATACAACATAGAAGTCACGCCGTCAAAACGGAAACCGTCGAAGTGATATTCTTCCATCCAATACTTGCAGTTGGATAGTAAGAAATGGATTACTTCATTCTTTCCATAATCAAAGCAAAGCGAATCCCATGCCGGGTGTTCACGACGGGCACCCGGATAGAAATATTGATTCGGATCACCGGCAAAGTTACCCAAGCCTTCAACCTCGTTCTTCACTGCATGAGAATGAACAATATCCATGATAACGGCAATACCCATGCTGTGGGCAGTGTCAATTAATTCCTTCAGCTCTTCCGGAGTACCGAAACGGGAAGAAGCCGCAAAAAAACTGGAAACATGATAGCCGAAACTTCCATAATACGGATGTTCCTGGATTGCCATAATCTGAATACAATTATATCCGTCTTTGGCTATGCGCGGAAGAATCTTTTCCTGAAACTCTCTGTAACTGCCTACTTTTTCCTCCTCTTGTGCCATACCGATATGGCATTCATAAATCAGCAGCGGGTCTGTAGCAGCTTTGAAAGTTTTTTTCTTCATCTTGTACGGTTTCTCCGGAGACCATACCTGCGCACTGAATATTTTGGTTTGCTCATCTTGGACAACCCGGTTGGTCCATGCCGGGATACGTTCGCCGCAACCGCCGTCCCAATGTACCATTAACTTATACAAGTCACCGTGCTTCATGGCATCAGCCGGGAGCTTTATTTCCCAATTACCGTTTGCTTTTCGTTTCAGACTGTATTTTTTCTCTTCTTTCCAATCGTTGAATGTACCAATCAGGAAAATCTGGGTGGCATTGGGAGCCCATTCGCGGAAAACCCAGCCGTTATCAGTACGGTGCAAACCAAAATAAAGGTAGCCGGATGCAAAATCCGACAATGTCTGTTTCCCTTTATTGGTTAACTCTGCCTCTTTTTCAGAGGCATGTTTATGGCGGCCGTTTATGGCATCTGCATATGGTTCCAGCCAAGGATCGTTCTTAATCAAATTCAGTGTTTCCATAGAGGATTGTTTTTGGGTATTTGTATTATGCTTTAACTTTCACAATAACTTTTTTCACGCCGTCCGGAGTGATTCCGGGAGCATGTCCGTCTTGTGGGAAGAAAATGGCAAACATACCCGGTTTTACTTCGATATAGCTTTCTGCCAGACCGGTAAAGAAAGTAATATCCTTTTCCGCGTTATAAGGAGCATCTTCCGGCACACAATCTTTTGCTGCGGTATAACCCATTATTTCAGTACCCGACAGAGGTATTTGGATATCAATAAAGTCTTTATGCGTTTCCAGTTTGGCTTCTTCCTTTGTTTTAGGTTTGGTTTGCGCTACGTTTACAAGCAAATCCTTACCTTTAAGTTCGGTTTTTCCCACTTCCAAAGCGTTTAAATCGTGTGATTTCAAAAACTCAATAGCCTGTGCGAATAAAGGATTCAGCGAAGCATATTTCTCTATGTTTTCAAGTCTGTCTACTACCATAATTCAATTGTTTTTAAATTAGTTTTTAAATTTATTCAAAGTCGTCTATCGTGTAATTTACAAAGTCGGAAAAACGTTTCAGTTGCCTGAAAATATCATCTGTACGTTCCAGAAAATCAGGAGCTAAAAAGAAACTGTCAGGCTGATGACAGGAAACTGTATATTCTTTACATTGCAGATATTTCAAATACGGATAGTCTTTAGAGAAACCTTTTGGAGCTGTTTTTAGGAAATTCTCGCCGACAACGGGAAAATATTGTTTAAAAGCCGGGTCTTCGACAATTCCTCGAAACTCATCCATGTTATCATAAACCGCTTGCCTCAAGGCTTTCAGCAGGGGAGAGGGCGGGCAATAACTGCCACCTGCCAAAAGGCAGTTGCCCGGTTGTAAATGAACATAGTATCCGCAATGGTCTGATTTCTTTCCTTTGGCATTGATATAGCCGCCAAAATGATTTTTATAAGGCGTTTTATCTTCGGAAAACCGTGTGTCTCGGTAGATACGGTATGTACAGTCTCTGGCTTCAATGCCGCGAATGCTTTCGTCAAACAATGAGATACGGGAGATAATTACTGTCAGCAAGTTCTCAAACTCGTTCCGGGCATTTTCATACTGCTCCCGATGGGCGTTGAACCATTCACGATTGTTGTTGGCGGATAGTTCTTTCAGAAATTGAAATATAACAGGGATATTCATATCATATTCTTTCCTTATTATCTGCCAAATTTACGGATAATATTTCTAACATGCTACAAATAGGCATAAAAAAAGCATCGGCTTGGGTAAACCGATGCTCCTTACACATTTATCAATCAAACAGACGCTTCTGTTTTTTGATGTACTTACTTATCACAAGCAGGTACGTCTCCTTTAATTAATCTTATATCTAATACTATGAAAAACACATCTATATAACGTTACACTTTCAGATTTTGTTCATAAGGGTAAGGATAACTTTAGTATTTGTTATATCTTTGTCGGAAAAATAAATAAAAGATGGAAGAGTATAAATACGATGAAGAAAGTGTTAATGCACTGGTTAAGTGGGCTGAAACGGCAACATTTCCTGAACAGGTCATGTTAAGCGATGCTGAAAATATATTTGATGTAAAAAGGTATGTACGGGCTAATTTGAGCGATATAGCCGCCCATTACCCTGACGAATTCTATAATCCGGCTATTACCCGTTTATATAGATTAAAAGATAAAATGGAAGGTAAAGATAATGCAGAGTGATTGGGTCACCCTGCATTATCTTTTTCATAGCTTTATTTTGAGAATCTTGCCACTGTATCCTTCTACAGATATTTCTGTCGCCTTATAAGGCAATAAGCTTATATTTTCTTCTTTATCGGTCAATAAATCTACGGCTCGGTATTGTTCCATTTGCGGTATTTGCAGAAAATCGAAAGCGTGGGAAGGAATATTGATTGCAAGGTCTGCCGATATATGGTCGAAGTTCACGACAAACAGCAATAAATCCCGTCCGTACTTACGCAAGAATGTATATTGTTTATGTTCGTTGAAGCGCCAGCCATTGATGTTGGCATACATCAGGTCAAAGAAATCTCCTTGCGAAATCGCTTTTTCTTCATTGCACAATGTTAATATACGTTGATAGATGCCATACAAATGCTTCTGATTGTCCGTCAGCATCTTCCCGTCAAATTTTCCGCCGTTGCGCCAGCGGCGTATGGTGTCCACGCTCCAATAGTCAAAGATAGTGGTACGTCCGTCTCTGCCGCTGAATCCTTCGCTGTCCATCCCCAGCTCGCCGAACTCCTGTCCGAAATAAATCATCATGGGATTCACATTCATACAAGCCGATACGATGAGGGCGGGAATGGCTTTACGCGGATTGCTTGCAAAGAAATCGGAAGCGATACGCTGTTCATCGTGGTTTTCCAGAAAATTCAGCATTCGCTTTTCTATCCCGCCCAGGCTTTGCCATGCCCGTGTAATGGCAGTAGCGGATTCGTTGCCGCAAACTATTGCACGAAGTGTGTCATACAATCCCACTTTATCATAGAGATAATCAAATTTTCCACGAAACAGATAATTACCGTATTCCTTCGGATTATACACTTCGGCAATAAAGAGTAGGGCAGGGTATTTGGCTTTCACTTGCGGAATAGCCCATTCCCAAAACTCGACAGGAACCATTTCCGCCATATCGCAACGGAAACCGTCGATATGCTTCTCCGCCCAAAACATCAGAATGTCCAGCATTTTATTCCATGTATCGGGAATGGGGTTGAAATGGCAGGTACCGCCATTCTGATAATCCACGCCATAATTCAGTTTGACCGTCTCATACCAGTCGTTGATGTTGGGATATGCGTCAAAGCGGTTATTTCCGGTAGCTTTGGCCGGGAACTCTTTATAAGGTTCGGCAGCAGCGCCTTTCATATCAAATTGTCCATGCAGTTCCGATTGCGGAATATAATAGAAGTTGTTATAAGGGCTGAACGCATAGTCCGTATCGTCATTTGCTCCCAGTTGAGAAGTCCCGTCCGGCTGCATATCCGAATGATACTGACGCGCTACGTGGTTGGGAACGAAGTCGATGATAACCTTCAACCCGCTGCGATGAGTGCGTTGCACCAGATTTTCAAATTCTCTCATGCGTTCGGGAACGTCTTTCGCCAAATCAGGGTCTACATCATAATAGTCTTTTATTGCGTATGGTGAACCGGCTTTGCCTTCACGTGTGGTAAAACTTTCGGACGATATGCTTCAGTTTGCCGAAGAGCCGCGGCCTTTGGTTATTCTGGATGAACACGGACATCCGTTGAGTGCCGGTGACAATGCGCGTCGCTTTTTCGAGGCTTCATGGATGCACAAGTACAACGGGAAATATTATTTTTCTTATTCTACGGGAGACACTCATCTGCTTTGCTATGCCACAGGAGATAATCCGTATGGTCCGTTCACTTATCAAGGGGTTATTTTGCAGCCTGTGGTAGGTTGGACTACTCATCATGCCATTGTAGAATACAAAGGAAAATGGTATCTGTTTCATCACGATTGTGTCCCTTCGGGGGGAACCACTTGGTTGCGTAGCCTAAAGGTATGCGAATTGGAGTATGATGCGGAAGGGAAAATAAAGACCATAGAATCTGTCTGAAAATAAATCAGTGATACATCATTCGGACAGATTGGACCGGTTACTTTGCCGGGCATTGTCCAAACAGACCGTTTGCAGAAATTATGTTCATTGTCCGGAACTTGCAAACGGTCTGTTTATATCTGTGCTCTTCAAATATAATGTCTGGTGGTGTGAATGTAATTTGTTGTAATATAATGTGTTATGTGTGTATTGTAACGCAAGTAAAGATTCATGTAACACGTTTGAAGCAAGATGTAACTCTACGAAAGATGCGTGTATCATGCAGAGAATTTATATTCGGCGACACTTTCTATATTTGCGTCTGAAATCCGTAAAGGAATTGGTCAATTATAATACTAGAAAGACAATGAAACAAAAACAAAAGCTGAAAAGATGGTCGGGCGTGCTGATCGCTTTAGGGGTGCTGGGCTCCTCTTTTACCTCATGTAGTTCGATCAAGAAAGGAAATGATTTGCCAGTTGTAGGAAAGTCTGTCGCTCTTTTCGATTACTTTAATTATAAAGGTGAGGATGATGTCTATATTTCCAATCCGCTTCCGGGAGATGATTATTTTTATAATCCCATTCTGCCGGGATGGTATTCCGATTCCAGCATTTGCACCAATGGTGAAGGTGATTATTTTCTGGCTGTTTCCACCTTTACTTATTATCCGGGTGTGCCTCTTTTCCACAGCAAGGACTTGGTGAACTGGAAGCAGGTGGGGCATATCTTGAATCGTCCTTCTCAATTAGTCAACATGGAGGGGCAACACGTAAGTGGAGGGATTTTTGCCCCGGCCATATCCTACAACCCGCATAACAAGACTTATTATATGGTTACTACCAATGTAGGGGTTGGAAACTTCTTTGTGAAGACACAAGATCCTTTTGGCGAATGGTCTGATCCTATTATGTTGCCCGAAGTGACAGGCA
>ENA-OOZA01001819-OOZA01001819.1-human-gut-metagenome-genome-assembly--contig:-NODE-1819-length-10613-cov-3.549441_pt1 | contig 10613 bp, 7 predicted proteins | sample MGYA00241703_ERZ501378 | MGnify/ENA primary metagenome ERZ501378 (study PRJEB25962, sample SAMEA2042916) | human gut metagenome | biome: human gut; feature: human-associated habitat; material: faeces...
GGCTACGATACGGTCGCCGGCAAGGATGCCCACCTTCTCGGAAGGTCCGTTGCTCACGGGTTGTATCACAAGCAGGGTATCTTCTATCATCTGAAACTGTACGCCGATGCCCTCGAAATTGCCTTGCAACGGCTCGTTCATCTTCTTCACTTCTTCGGCGTTGTTGTAGGTGGAGTGCGGGTCGAGTTGTGCCAGCATCTTGATGATGGCTTCTTCCACCAGCTTGTCTTCATCCACCTTGTCCACATAAAGGTTGGTGATGGCAAACTCTGCCATTTGCAGTTTGCGCAGGGCTTCATTGTTCGGCTTTTGCGCTTGTGCCGTCACCGCGCATATACATATTATAATAGTAAATAGTTTTTTCATCATTTCCATTTTAATCCCTAATCCTTTATCCTTAATCCCTAATCTCCATTCCCTCCGGTATGAACATGCTTATGTCCTTGCCGTATTGCAGCAGTTCGCGCACGGTGGTGGAACTGACGCAGGTAAGTTCCGGCTCGGTGAAGAGCAGGATGGTTTCTATGCCGGTCAGTTTGCGGTTGATGTCGGCAATGGTTTCCTCGTATTCGAAATCCTTCACGGTGCGTATGCCGCGTATTATCAGACTGGCATCTACCTGCCGGGCAAAGTCGATAGTCAGGCAGTCATAGGACTGCACAATGATGCGCGGCTCGTTCCGGTAGTAGTCTCGTATCATTTGTTCGCGCTTTTCCAAGGGGAAATACGTATTCTTATTTTCATTGATGCCGATGCCTATGACGATTTCGTCTATAAAAGTCAGTGCACGGCTCACTACCGAAGAGTGTCCGATAGTAAACGGGTCGAATGTTCCCGGAAAGATAGCTCTTCTCATGATGCCAAATCTTCTTCTATAACCAAGTTGTTGATAATAAAGTTTTGTCGTTCCATGGTATTCTTACCCATGTAGAATTCCAGCAGCTCTTTTACGAGGTCTGTCTTGCGCAGGGACACTTGTTCCAGACGCATATCCTTGCCGATAAAATGCTTGAACTCGTCGGGCGAGATTTCTCCCAGACCTTTGAATCGGGTGATTTCGGGGTTGGGACCCAGTTCTTCAATGGCTTTCACACGTTCCTCCTCTGTATAGCAATAACTTGTCTTCTTTTTGTTGCGCACGCGGAAGAGAGGGGTTTGCAGGATATATACATGCCCTTTCTTTATCAGGTCGGGGAAGAACTGCAGGAAGAAGGTGATGATGAGCAGGCGGATGTGCATGCCGTCCACATCGGCATCGGTGGCAACAATCACTTTGTTATAGCGGAGCCCTTCGATACCGTCTTCGATGTTCAGCGCCGCCTGAAGTAAATTAAACTCTTCATTTTCATAGACTACTTTCTTTGTCAGGCCGTAGGAATTGAGGGGCTTACCGCGTAGGCTGAATACTGCTTGCGTGTTTACATCGCGGCTCTTGGTGATGGAGCCGCTGGCGGAATCACCCTCGGTAATGAAGATACACGATTCCGCTTCCTGGTCTTTGCCTTTACCGTCGCTCAGGTGGAAGCGGCAATCGCGTAACTTGCGGTTATGCAAATTAGCCTTTTTAGCCCGTTCGCGGGCCAGCTTGGTAACCCCGGCAATAGCCTTACGCTCTTTCTCGGAGTCCTGTATCTTTTGCAGCATGACTTCGGACACTAACGGATTCTTGTGCAGGTAGTTGTCCACTTCCGTCTTGATGAAGTCGCCTACATATTTGTTTACGGTAGGGCCTTCGGGCCACATATTGTTAGAGCCTAACTTGGTCTTGGTCTGACTTTCGAACATCGGTTCTTCCACATCAATGGCAATAGCGGCTACCAGTCCGTTGCGGATGTCGGCATAATCCTGGTTCTTGTTATAGAACTCCTTGATGGTGCGGGCAATATGTTCCTTTAAGGCAGTCTGGTGCGTACCGCCCTGTGTGGTGTGCTGTCCGTTTACGAAAGAATAATATTCCTCTCCATACTGGTTGGTATGCGTAAAGGCTATTTCGATGTCTTCCCCTTTCAGGTGGACGATGTCATAAAGCCCCTCGCTGGTCATGTTGTCTTTCAGAAGGTCTTCCAGACCGTGGCGGGAGATAATCCGTTGCCCGTTGTAGATGAAAGTCAGCCCCGTATTGAGATAAGTATAGTTGCGTAGCAGTGTCTCTACAAACTGGTTCTGGAAGGAGTAATTGGTAAAGAGGGTGTTATCGGGTTCAAAGAAGATATACGTACCGTTTTCTTCCGTACTGTCCTCTGTCAGGTCGCTTTGCAGTACGCCTTTCTCGAAAATAGCCGTGCGTACTTTGCCGTCGCGGTAACTGCGTACCTCGAAACGGCTGCTGAGTGCGTTGACCGCCTTGATGCCGACACCGTTCAGACCAACGCTCTTTTTGAATGCCTTGCTGTCGTATTTACCGCCGGTATTCAGTTTGCTGACTGCTTCTACCAGCTTTCCTTGCGGAATGCCTCGTCCGTAGTCGCGTACGCTTACGCGGAGATTTTCTTCTATGTTGACTTCGATTCGTTTGCCGGCACCCATCTTGAATTCATCGATACTGTTGTCCATTACCTCTTTCAGCAATACATAGATACCGTCATCATTTTGCGAACCGTCGCCAAGACGGCCTATGTACATGCCCGAACGGACACGGATATGCTCCATGTCGTCCAAATGGCGAATGTTATCTTCATTGTATTCAACCTCACTGCTGCCGGTATTTGTACCGGTTGTCTTTTCCTCATAACCGGCAGAACCTTCCAACGGCAACATCATATTATTATCTTCCATAGAAAACATCTTGTATTGTAAGCACTGATATTTCGCAAAGTTAATAAGAAAATCAATATAAAACACCCTATGTAAACAAATATATGCCCTGAAACTTTTTTCAGTTTGCCGGGTATTTAATAGGAAAAAGTATGGTTGAAAAGGTTGTTAGGCTATAGGAAAAACCTCGTTTTCCAACTGCGGGCTCCACGGTTGCCAATTGCGGGCTCTTCATCCCGCATATGCAAACCGGACAGCCCGCAGTTGAAAAACGAAGAAAAAGTATAGGCAAAAGCAAGTTATCCTTGATGGATTGGTATATTTATAATGGGGAAAACGGATGTTTATCAATGGGGAAATGGTGTGTAAGACCATTATATTTGCCGGCACAATTGCAAACTCTTAGACGGAAAGGGAGGTAAGGTGATGTGTGCCGGCAAAATGCGGGTCTTTTGTATGCTGATGAACTACGTGTTTTTAGATTGCCTTGGTAAACGCTCTTCTACGCTTATGCTGTTCGGTCTTGAAATATTCCCATTGTGCCTGTACCTTGCCGTTTTGTTCCAATTCGGGGTTGCTTTCTGCAAAGACAAACCCCAATTTCTGATAAACGGGGATTAGGTCGGAGAATAGCAAGGCGTTTACGCCCTTGTTCTGATATTCGGGTTTCACGGCTACCAGCAACAGATCCAGCATCTTGGCACGGCGTTTCATAAACAAGGCTTTCAGCAGGTGATACCAACCGAAAGGCAGCAAACGGCCGTGAGATTTTTGCAAAGCCTCTGACAAGGAAGGCATGGAGATGCCTACGGCTACCAGTTTGTCTTCGGCATCTGTAACCAGCGTCACCATGCGCAGGTCCAGAATGGGCAGATACATCTTTACGTATTGGTTAATCTGGCGCTGTGACAGGGCAGAGTAACCGTACAACGGGCTGTATGCTTCGTTGATAAGATCGAAAATTTTTTGACCGTAATTACCTTTGTAATCTTCTTGGCAGATGAATATTTCTTGATTTTGAGATTGTATTTACGTTGGATTAGGTCCGAAATACGCTTATGCTTGTCGGGTATGGCATCCGGGATATAAATCTTGTATTCTACCCAGTCGGCATCTTTCTCAAAGCCCATGCGTTCCATGTGTTGCGGGTAGTAAGGGTAGTTATAGGTGGTTGCCATTGTGCTAAGCTGGTCGTAGCCTTCGATAAGCATACCTTCCGCATCGAAATCGGTGAAGCCTAACGGGCCTTGTATATGGGTCATGCCCCGTTCCTTGCCCCATTCTTCAACAGTATGTATAAGAGCCTCCGATACTTCGGGGTCGTCGATAAAGTCAATCCAGCCGAAGCGCACCTCTTTCTTGTTCCAGGTTTGGTTGGCTTTATGGTTGATGATGGCGGCTACGCGTCCTACGATTTTATCATCCTTGTAAGCAAGAAAGTAATCGGCTTCGCAAAATTCGAAAGCGGCATTTTTCTTCTTGTTGAAGGTATTGAGCATATCATCGTAAAGATCGGGTACCGAATACGGATTGTTTTTGTATAGTTTGTAGTTGAAGCGGATAAACTGCTTCAATTCCTTTTTCGTAGAGACCTTTTTAATTGTAATTGCCATAGTTGTATGTTGTTATGAGCCGGCAAAGATACATGAAAATCTTTAAAAACGGGTGTCTTACAGGTTATAAATGAGGAATATCGTATATGCAACGTAGCAAAGCACCATGATGCTTCCCTCAATGCGGGTGATGGTACGCTTGGCAAAGAACAGCCCGAAGAACCAAAGCAGAATGCCGGAGCCTGCCAGTACCCACAAGTCCAGGTTAGTGATTCCGGTCAGGTGTAACGGAGTGATGGATGCACTGCATCCCAGTACAAAGAACACGTTGAACAGATTGCTGCCTACTACATTGCCAATGGCTATCTCCGGATTTTTCTTCAAGGCGGCTACAATGGATGTGGCAAGTTCGGGCAGGGATGTTCCGCCTGCCACCAGCGTCAGTCCGATAACAGATTCGCTTACTCCCAGGCTGCGTGCAATGCCGCTTGCACCGTCAACAAAGAAACTGCCGCCGGCAATAAGTGCTCCAAGCCCGCCCAGAATGTAGAGGATAGACTTCCAAAGTGGCAGTTGCCTGATAGTTTCCTCACTGCCGGCTGTTTCTTCGGGACTGTGTGAGGCGATGGCAAAAGTATAACTCAGGAAGATAGCGAAGAAGCAGAGCAAAAGCAAGCCGTCTGTGATACTGAGAGTATTAGCCTTGTCTCCGTTCAGGAATATGTCGTTGGCACAAACCAGTAAAGCAATGGAAGACAGGATGCACAGAGGTATTTCCTTTTGTAATGTGTTCCGGGTTACGGCAATTGGGGCGAACAGTGCGGTGCAGCCCACAATCATCAGTGTGTTGAAGATATTGCTGCCCACCACGTTGCCGATGGCAATATCGGCGCTTCCTTTCAGGGCGGAAGATACGCTGACCGTCAACTCCGGAGCTGATGTTCCGAAAGCAACGATTGTCAGTCCGATAACGATATTGGGTATGCGGAAGCGTTTGGCAACGGATGCTGCTCCGTCTGTCAGTCCGTTTGCACCTAACAGGATGAGGAGAAGTCCTCCTATAAGTAATAGAATGTTCATGAAGTATATTATTTTGCGCGCAAAGATAATGCAAAATTCTGATTAAACGAGCCAAGAGGAAGTTCGTTTGCGCTTGTAAATGCGGAGAATTGTTCCGAAACCGGGGCGGAAATTATATCTCCACATTATATGGTTACGCGTGACGGAAATGTAAGTACGGCTCCGAAGGATGGTGCTACGGAAAAAGAAATAATTGAAAGAAGTCGTATCGGAATGATGGTTTGGTTCTTTCCGATACAACTTCGTATAATCAGGATTTTCCTATTGACTTAAAAAACGGGTTATTTGCTGCGTGTAACAGTGTGCAGTACATTGCCTTGTTTGTCAATCATGCGCAGTTCCAGTGTTTTTTTATCGGCAGATACTATGGAAAAGCCCGGTTCGGGACTGCAAAAAACGGTACCTTCAATAGGGTTGACTTTGCGGCTGAGCGAACCTGAGGTGTTGGTGATATAATCTATATTACTGCCCGGTACGCGCACATGCTGGAAGTTATGGATATGTCCGCAGATATACATGTCTACGTTGTGCCTGCGGAGTATAGGGTCGAGCCGCGACTGCATATCCCGGCGTTCGCTTCCGTCTTTCGGTGTTTCGGCATAAATGGGGTGGTGTCCGGCCACGATTACCCAGTCTTCTTTAGCGGCGGTCAGGACAGAATCGATCCATGCGAGTTGTTGTTTGTAATCTTGTTGGCAAGCATCGGGATAAGTCTCTTTCTCATTACGGTATTTGTCTATCATCGGAGCAGTATCTACCCAAACTACCCGGATAGTCATGCCTTTGTCTTCAAAAACTTTGGTATAGTAACGTGCGGGCATTGTCCAGCGGCGGCTGATATTCGAATAATCCAGTACGGCTTGCGTGTTGCCGCGGTATTCATGATTACCCAGCAAAGGAAACCAGTCTATCATCAGTTCGGGATGGCTGTAAATCAGTTCGTAATTAGTCATCCACAACGGGTCGTTGACGGAACGTACGCCTTCAAAGTGGTGCACATCACCCGTAGCGAGTACAAACTCCGGGTCTGTGCCGTTTTCCGCCATTACTCCCATCAGTTCGGCAATGGGCTTCTGGTCATAATAGCCGTTGCGTCCCAGGTCATTGGCTACATAGAAGTTGAACTTTTTGTCGAATACGGAATAATCGGTAATTTGGGCACTTGCCCAGTTGCCCAGCAGGGCGACGAATAGTAAAAAGAATATTTTCTTCATTGTTTGGATGTTATTTATTCACTGCAGAGGGTATACGGTTGCATTGTTTTTTCATTTGGTGTGTTACAAAAGAAAATGCTCTGTCTCTCTGTGGTGATGTGTTTAAAAATTAATCTTCACTCCGGCATTCACCTTTACACCGTAGTATTCGGCTTGCATGGTACGGTCTTTCGTTCCCTGGTAGTAGCGGAGAGGCTGGTTCAGCAGGTTATTGGCTTCGGCATAGAATGTAGTCTTTATTTTCTTTCCGAACGTATAGCTTGCGTTAGCGTCCATGTAGTTCACTTTGTCGTAGTAACGGTCGTAGAAAGTGCTTTCACCCATTTCATCGATAAAGTCGGAAGCGAAATTATAGCTTACGCGGATGTTCAGTCCGGCTTTCTCGAAATAGAGTGAAGCATTGGCGGTGTGTGCCGGTGAACCCGGCATACTGAGGCCTTCTTCGTTTTCGCGTCCTTCGAAGTTGAAGTCTTCTACGCGGGAGTGCGTATAGGTGTAAGTTCCGTAAAAGCCGATGCACTTTAAGGCAGGGGCGATGAATTCGAAGTCGCGTTGGTAAGAGAGTTCTACTCCGAGCAGGTTGGCGTTGCCCGCATTCTTGGGCTGTGTGAATCGAGTATATACATTGCCCTGATATTCGTAGTTGGTGCTGACTTGGTCTACGATGAAATCATCGATTTTCTTGTAGAAGATACCGGCACTGACCAGACCGATGCTGCGGAAATAATAGTCGGCGCTCAAGTCGAAGTTGTAGGATGTGGTCGGTTTTAATTCCGGATTACCGATGGTGATTTCATTATCGGAGCGCTTGATGTTTACGCTCGGTACAAGAGCCGAGTACTTGGGACGTGACAGTGTTTGGGTAAATGAACCGCGTACCTTGAAGTCATCGTTTACATTCCACTTTACCAGCAGCGAAGGCAGGAAATTAATGTAGCTGTTGCGCTGACGTTCGGTCTTGCCGGTGATGTCTTCGTCTGCATCGTATGTACGTCCGGTATAAGCCAGATTGGTGTTCTCGATACGCAAACCGGACATCAGCTCTATGCGGTCTGTGATTTTTGAGTCAAAGCGGACATAGCCGGAGCTGACCGTTTCGCGTGCCTCAAAGTTACCTGCCAGTTCTTCCTGTACTTGTTCTTTCTCGAACAATGCAGGGTTGTTAAGGTCTAATGCTCCGGTGTATTCCTTGCTGGCATAGATTCCTGTCTGGTATTTGTTATTGGGCATAAAGTGCTTGTTGGATTGGTCAACAGTATTTTTAAGGCTGTTTTCCATAAAAGCATCTTCGTCCAGCGGAGAATATTCGTAGAAGTCCACAGTTTTATCTTTGGTTTTACGAACTACCTTTGCGCCGAATTTCAGTTTGTTGCCATTCTTGAACGGGAGTTTGAAGTTGGCGGAGAATTTCAAGTCCTGCTCTTTGATGTCTTCCTGTTGCTCGGTCAGTTCTTTCAGGCTGAATTCGTCATTCAAGGTCATTGTAGAACCGTCTTTGGGAGATGCGAAAGGCTGGCGTTCGTTGCTCAGGTCTATATCGAATTTCTGTTTCTTGAGTTGGAAGTCGATGTAGCGCTCGTTGGGACGCTCTTCGCTGGCTTTGGCATAACTTGCATGCCAGTCCATGGAAAGAAGTCCGAAGAGATGTTCACCACCAAGTGAAAAATCCATCGTGCGCTGGCGTTCCAGACGGGCATTGCGGTTATCGGGCGTTCCGGATTTGGTTTGTATGCGTACGGTGGCGCTGCCGTCCGGTTCAAGGTCTTTCAGGTTAGTGCGGTAACGGTTTTCCCAGTCGTTGCGGTTATTGAAGATACCTTTGAAAGTGAGTTTGTGGTTGGTGCTGATGTCCCAGTCCAAAGCGGTGGAGTAGCTTTGACGTTCGCGGGTTACGTAATACTGGCGCATTTGGTAGTCGTTGACGTATGCTTTGCCGTCTTTATCCTGCTCCCAGGTAAACTCGGTGTCGTAAGAACCGGAGGGGGCATTTTGATAGGAGGCAGATACCATCAGCCCTAATTTATCATTGAAGAAACGGTCACCGTAGGTAAATCCCAGGTTCAGCTGGGCTTTTTCGCTAATCCAGTTGTAGCCTGTTCCTGCGGTGGCAGCAATGCTGCGCTTATAGGGTGAGTTCTTCGTTACCAGATTGATAGAGCCGCCAATGGCATCGGCGTCCATATCCGGGGTTACTACCTTGTTTACTTCGATAGTCTGAATCATGTCGGCCGGAATCAGGTCGAGCTGTACGTTACGGGTATCACCTTCGGCAGAGGGTACACGGTTGCCGTTGACAGTTACGGAGCTCAGGTCGGCGCTTGTTCCGCGTACTTGTCCGAAGCGGGCTTCTCCCTGGTCGTACTGCACGTTGATACCGGAGATACGCTTTAAGGCATCGCCGATGTTGGAGTCGGGGAATTTGCCTACCTGGTCGGCAGATACCACATTGGTAATTCCCAAGTTGCTCTTTTGGGCGTTGATGGCGCGGCGCTGTCCCTGAAATGCGCCGCCTACAACTACTTCCTGAAGTTCGACTCCTTCGTTCAGTACCACATCTTTCTCTAAAGTGCGTCCGGCGGGAATTGTAATTTTCAGTTCTACGGGTGAGTAGCCTACATAGCTCACCTTCACTGTATAGGTTCCCGGGTCGAGGTTGGGGAAAGTGTAGAAGCCGTTGACGTCGCTCGTCACGCCTGTGTGTAGTTTCTCGATGTAGATTGAAGCACCCGGGAGAGTTTGCTTGGTTACGTCGATAATACGGCCGCGTACCGTACCTTGCTTGACGATATTTGCTTTTTCGTCGGCCATTGTCGTGTTGCTGGCCGCTGCGAATAGTAGAAGGAATAAGAATGCTCTTACAATTTGTTTCATACCTGTTATTATCTGTTAATAATCTGCGGCAAAAGTATAGGTATGGGATTACGTCTGTCTTACGGAATTTTGAAGAAACGGTAACGATAATATTACAAACCAATTGCAAATGATGCATCAGGGGACGATATAATTTATCTTGTATGTACTGAATGACAGATTATAAGATTGGAATGTACTTTACTTTTATTTGCTTTAACTGTATATTAAGGCTGTTTACAGGCAATCAACAGCTTTTTCTCATCGGCAAGAGTCGTTGCAAACAGGTATATGTCTCCACCTTCCGCCAGCTTCAGGCGTTTTCGCAACTCGGCTACGCTGGCAGGAAAATTACGTACTGTGAGGTTGGCCTTCTTTTCCGTTCCTATCAGTTTTTTAAGTTCTTTCTTGTTGAGACTGCTGCTATCGGTAATGCGGAACTTGCGTCCGGGAAAGTCCGGTATATACTCGTCGGAAGTATAAAGATGACTGTTGGGGTGCAGTTTCTCTACATTATATATAGATGAAACGCTGCGGAAGGCTCCGGCTTTTAGGATGGATGCATTGGGTTCGTACAAGTATGTTTTCAATGTGGGAGTATACGGGCATGTATGTTCTTTCTCCTGTTGGCGGGTGAACAGGAGCTTTTGAACCTTCTGCGATGCAGTGAGGTTGATGCAGTGGATAGGGATTTCTTCAGGTACTAATTCCTTTCCGCGCTCTAATACAAGGAGAAGTTCCTTGCATTCGTTGTTGACGGAAACGACGTGGGCGGCTTGTACATGTTTCAAGTCATGCAGTGCAAGGGTAAGGTCCAGCATGGGAGATAACTTAACCAGAACGTGTGACGCTTTCTCAAGCAGTAAATTTTCCAAAGCGGAAACATCAGGCTCACATTCGCTGATAGCTATTGTTTTGCCTCCGTGTCCATCACGCCGGGCGGGGTCTATAAATATCCAGTCTACGGGTTCCATCATTTGCAGATAACGGATGCTGTCTTCATGGCAGACCATGACCTGTTTTAAGTTTAAAAGCGAAAAGTTATGAGCTGCTATTGTACAGAGTGTTTCCTGCCGCTCCACATAGGCGGACTGTTGGAAGCAGGCAGATAGGAAGGCACAGTCGATGCCAAAACCGCCGGGGAGGGCGGTAAAGGGTTTGC
>ENA-OOZA01001821-OOZA01001821.1-human-gut-metagenome-genome-assembly--contig:-NODE-1821-length-10612-cov-4.002558_pt1 | contig 10612 bp, 10 predicted proteins | sample MGYA00241703_ERZ501378 | MGnify/ENA primary metagenome ERZ501378 (study PRJEB25962, sample SAMEA2042916) | human gut metagenome | biome: human gut; feature: human-associated habitat; material: faeces...
TAGGTTATGGAGAACCTTCCCAACATATTCACTTTGAGTTCCGGTAACTGATTATCCATATGGTTCCCTCCCCTCATCTACTCCTCGTTTTTATCATAGAAAAGTAAATCGCCTCCGGTATGGTATCTCCCGGAAGCGACTTCTCGCTGATTTTATTTTAGTCAGTAATCTCTTCTTTGTCAACGCAAAGCATTACACTTTTTTTACTTTCCACGATTTTCTGATCACCTTCGCCAGCGATGAATACCGTGCCTGCTGGAGGAAAATAGGCGATGCCTTCGCAGTCGCGGACAGAGATGCCCGTGGCTGCCGACACCTTTGGCGAGGAATTACCCTTGAAGCTTTCCAGATAGACACTCTCGATGGCACCAGTTGTGGCGTTTTGGTCAATGAGGAAAGTGAAGAAGCCATCGGTGATTTCTTTATCGGAGACGACAGCGTAGCGGTTGTTGCCGAGAGAGGTGATACCGCTGTAGTTGCCCGTTCCGATGCGCCATTTGGAGAGCGCCACTTGTCCGAGGTCAACGGCTTGCTGCGCTGAGGAAATGAGCGGCATGAAGAGTAGGCTCAAAGCGAGGAGGATTTTCGATTTCATGTTGTTGTGTGGTTGGGTGTGAAGAAGATTGGGTTTACTGAGCCCGAAGGCTTTCACCATTACTGATGCCCTTATTCGTTGAGCATCATTTCGATGAGCGTCGGGTGTGCTCCTAAGAACATGGCTGCCAGACCGCCTGGCGTGACGATGCTATCGGGGCGTTGGTCGGTTAGTTGCACTTTGCCTTTTCCGACGAGGTAGAAACCGTTGTTCTCTGGTACGTCGAGGTCGCCGTCCACTCCGATGTGTATTTCAAAATCGGGATAGGCCTTAACCACGGCCGAGAGGAAATGTTTCACGTTGATGACGCGGGCCATGGCAAATGGCGTGGCACCATTCACGGCGCCTGGCGATGGCACACGAGCATAGACGTGGTCGACACCGGCAAGCTGCTTGAGCTGGCGCACAAAGAGGTCTTTTACTTCCTGATGCGTCACGAGCAGACTGCGCATGAAAACGCGGCCATCGGCTTCTGGAACAGCGAGACACAGACCGACGATGCGGCGTTTGCGGCGTGCTACGAGAACGTAGCCGTTGTCGTTGTCGCAGTCGGCCAGGGCCGCGAAGAAATCGTTTTCAGAGGGATGGAGCATAAAATCGAAGCCCGAATAGCGGCGGAAGAAAACGTAGAGCTCCATTGGCCATTCATCGGGTTGCTGGATTTCCACGTGCGGGTCGTCTTCCCCTTTATCTTCCATCTCCACCTCTTTGCGGTAGGTGGCAGTCCAATAGGCACCGTGTTCTGGTTTCTCATAGAAATGCCGTAGGCCTTCATCGGCTGGAATCACGAAACTCAGAGCGGCCCCCTGTCGATAGAGTTCGCGGTGGGCCTGTCGCAGCAGTTGCGAGGCGACCCCTCGTTTGCGGTGTTCTGGCGAAACACAAAGGCCAGAGACATAGCCCGTGAAGATCATCAGGCGGTGGAAAGTCATGGGGTAGGGGATGACCTGCATGGCGCCGATGACCTTGCCGTCTTCGCGAACGGTGATGTTCTGTTGGTCGGTATATTTCTCTTCGAAATAGATGTCCATGAATTCTTCGCTGTCGTGGAAGCATTCCTTCCAGAGCGCACGTGTCTGTTGTTTTATTTCTTGTGGAGTGAGTATCATAATATATATATGAGTAGGCAGTATATGAGTAGGCAGACTGAAAAATGTCTTGCCATACCATTACTTATTTACTTATTCTGCAAAAGGATGTCGCGTCATTACGGCATATTTATGCAGCAGGACGCTTGGATGGTAGCTAAGTTTCGATTGTCTGAGTCCTGGAATGCCCAAATCTTCTTCGCGATTGATATATTTGAACGATTCCGGCAGGTGGCGTACAAATTCGCGGTTGATCATGGCAAAGGCCCCTTCAAACTCTGTGTCTGCTTTTTCTGCGCAGACGTCAAACGTGTCGTAATTGACGGGCGCACCATAAGTGAATGCCACCAGTTTGTTGTCAACGCGGAGGAGGCCGCCTTGTCCGCCGAGGTGTTCCCAGTTTTCAAACACGTAGGCCATTGAGCGTCGCTCATCGTTCATCTCGTGGCGCATTTGCGGCGTGTAGTCGTCGGCTTTGTCTTCCGCCCATTGCTTTTCGAGCGCCAGACATTCTTCAAAGACGTCAGGCGAGAGCGCTTCGTAGGCGAAATGCGGGTAGGCCGCCTCAAATTTGTTGCAGTGGTTACGTTTGGGCTGGAGCTTCTTGCCCGAGAGCGTGGCGAGCACTTCGCGGTGGTAGATATAATCGGTGAAGTCGCGGTCCGCCGTGGCATAGAAATACCCCGGCATGGCTTCGTCGAGCAGTGCCAGATTGTTCTCACACACGCCAAGCATCAAGAAAGGCGCTCCCTGCTGTTCGGCATCTTCCATAAGGGTCGGCACGATGTGGTGTAGGTCGCCCTTCCCCACTGGCATGAGGTAGGCCAGATGTCCGTTACTTTTGAATCGAAAGAGCTGCCATCCTTCATGGTGGGCCGTCTCGGTGTCGTAGAGAAATCTCCAGCTCATCAGATTCATGAAGTTGAGGTCGCAGTTGCGGCATTCCGTTTGACTGACGGCACTTCGTATGTCGTTTTTGTCGTTGAGCGATATGGGGTGAAAGTTGACGTTTGGCATGGTGTTGGGGACGTATTTGGAGTGTTCAAGAAACATTTGATGATGCCAGCCAGCACAATTCTGGCACGTGGCTTCTCTTTTAAATTTAATAGGCAAAATGTCGGATGGAAAATCCGTTGCCAGTTGGGACGGCGATGGACACGGAGTCGCGTTGTGGCATCAGGATGTCGTTGTATCCGCTGAGCAGGCATGAGATGTAAGAACGCGTGGTGTATGTCCTCCCGTCATTCCGTCTGTCGTGCGTCAGTTTGATGTGCAACATCTTTGCGCCGTTGGCTTCAGTGGTGATGCCGTCTTCCACAAACATGATTTTGTGTTTCTCAGCCCCAGAAGTTTTGAAGGATACCAGCAAGTTGAGATAGCGGCCAGAGCGCCAGATGGCTTCTGCCGTGATGGCATCCGCTTTCATTTCCGCAGGCTTCTCCGCGAGCGGCGCCATGCAAAAGACGGTTTGCAGACTGACCACCTCCGCCCCCTGTGCTTCCTTCAGAAAGACGGCCCTGACGCGGTAGGCGGTGTCGGGCACCAGCGTTTGTGTGATGGCCTCCTTGTTAGTCACCGCCAGCGTGTCGGCATTGTCGAGGATGAGACAGGCAACGCGCCCGTTGTGGTCGGTGGCAATTTCGGCCAAGTCCTGTCGGTAGGCCACGATGGGATCATCGTCTTTGCTGCATGCCGCCAGCGTCATGATCCATGAGGCGGCCAGCAGCAGGTGCAGAAAAAGGTGTTTGATGGTTGTCACGGATTCAGAGCGATTATTTGGTTACGGAGAGGCATGGCATACATCGTCAAGATGCGTTCGCGCAGGAAAGCCTCGTCTTTATTTGGAACGTCAATGAGCGAAAGTTTCTTCGCCAGATAAGCTTCGAAGCGTTGGCGGTCGTCGGCCGTGTAGTGTGCCTTGAAGTCCTCTTCTCCGTCAAGCATGTCAGCAGCGATGTAGTTGCCAGGGAAGAGGCGGTAGTTGGCATGGATTTCGCGGTCCATGCGTGCGGCGATGGCCTTGAAGATTTCGCCCTTCGGCAGTGTGGCATATTCGTCAATCCATTCGTTGACAGGTTTTCCCGTCTGGTAGTGAACGCGGCCCTTATAGCCAAGAATGCCCGTTTGCATGTTTGCCATGTCGTCGGCCTGCGTCTTCTTGTAGTTCTCATTGTCGCGTTTCAACTGAAACTCCTTAGCTTTCAGGAAGTCGCAGGGGTCGTATTCATAAGAGATGGCCAGCGGCGCGATGTTGAGTTGTTTGAGGCTCTCAACCAGACCGCCTTCACCGCCCATAGCGAGCATTTTGAGCAGGGATTCCTGCGTGCGGTCGTCAGAGTCTTTGGCGCGTCCTTCGCGTTGTGCAATCCAGATGTTCTCGTGCTTTTCATTGATGGCAAAGTGCATGTAGCGGCTCATGAGTTTAGAGCTTTGCAACATCTCGCGGATGCCAGGGTTGCGACGCACGATAAACGATTTGTTGAGCTTCACCACTGTCTCAATCCACGGACGGATGAGGAGGTTGTCGCCGATGGCGATTTCAACGGTGGTTGGGAAACCGTTGTCAATGAGCATCACGTCGAGCAGGGCGGCGTCGAGCACGATGTCGCGGTGATTGGATACGAAGGTATAGTTGGCAGTTTTGCTCGGAAGAGAGTCGGCGTTGAGGTCGCAGCCGTCGCTTTTCTCTGCCAGGATTTTCTTTACAATGGCGTAGACGAATTTCTTTTGGAAGTCGAGCGTGCCGGTGCAGGTGTGCAACTGGGCCTTGATGGCTTCGACGGGCACACCGTTAAAGACATGCGGCAGGATGGAAAGAAATTCGGGGTCAGAGAGCAGCTGATTGAATGCTGCGGGGAGCTCTTCCGGCTGGAACGGACGGATGTCGGCGTATTCTTGAGGAATGTTCATGGCTTTGGTATTAATGGAGAAAAAGGGCATGTCAAGACGATGTGTCTTCACATGCCCTTCTTTAAGGGGTGTTCGTTTTGACGGCTGACGGAGAGTGGCTCCTCAGCGCAGATTTTTTTGGAGGTTACGGCATTTCCTGAAATTATTATTGTAATGCTTAGAGCAGAATTTTCAGGAGGCCTCATTCTTAAGTAGGTGGTCAGAATTATTTTTACATTTGAAATGTTCTATCGGGATGCAGATACGCCACCTTGTTTGAAGGAGCAATGCGGGCATTGCGACTGAAAACAAGGTAAGTAGATGCGCCCGAGAGGACGTTTCAAATGTAAGAATAATGCTCTTGGCATATATATATAAATAATTTTGACCACCTACTTACTTATTCGAAGCGTCCTTCAATGATGTCTGAAAGCACGTCTTTGATGGCGCGTCCGGAGGCGGCTACCTGTTGCGGGATGAAGCTGGCGGCTGTCATGCCTGGCGTGGTGTTGATTTCCAACAGGTTGATGTCTTCATGGCCTTTTTCGCCTGAGAGGATGTAATCGATGCGGATGATGCCGTAGCAGCCCAAGTAGTTATAGATTTTGGTGGTCATCTCAGACACGCGTGCCGCTGTTTCGGGAGCGATGCGGGCTGGGGTGATTTCCTCTGATTTGTGGTTGTATTTAGCGTCGTAGTCGAAGAAGTCTTGCGTGGTGACAACTTCCGTGATGGGGAACACCACCACTTCCTTGCCGCGACGATAGCAGCCACAGGTGATTTCTGTTCCGACCATGATTTTTTCGGCCATCACCTCGTTGCTCTCCATCATGGCGCGTTCAATGGCAGGACGGAGCGCGTCGGCGCTTTTCACCTTCGTGACACCGAAACTGCTACCGCCAGCGTTCGGCTTTACGAAGCAGGGCAGACCAACGCGGGCAATGATGTCTTCATCGCTCATGTCAATCTGGTCTTTGCGCAAGAGCACCGATTCGGAAATGTTGAGGTCGGGGTTGGAGCGCAAGAAATTGTTGAGCGCATATTTGTTGAAGGTGAGAGATTCCACGAGGACATCGCTCGTTGAATATGGCATGCCGATGAGGTCGAAGTAACCTTGGAGGATGCCGTTTTCTCCCGGTGTTCCGTGTATGGTAATATAGGCGAAGTCAAACGTGTGTCGTCCGTCTTTAGCCGTGAATGAGAAATCGTTTCGGTCGATGGGGCAGACCTCGTCTTTGTAGAGCGCCTTCCAGTCGGTTCCTTTCATTTCAACGACGTAGCAGTCGTATTTTTCGGTATCCATGAATGATAGAATGCCTTCTGCGCTGCGCAGAGAAACATCGTGCTCGGAGGAGTCGCCTCCAGCTACAATGGCAATTGTTCTTTTCATTGTTTTATTTGGATTAAGTAGGTGATCAGAATTATTTTTACATTTGAAATGTTCTATCGGGATGCAGATACGCCACCTTGTTTGAAGGAGCAATGCGGGCATTGCGACTGAAAACAAGGTAAGTAGATGCGCCCGAGAGGATATTTCAAATGTGAAAATAATGCTCTTGGCATATATTATAAAAATAATTTTGAACACCTACTTATAGTTGTGTCTGTTGTGTGGAGCCACCATCATCAGTAGCCGATGACTTTTATTTCAGTCCGGCGGTGAAGGTGCGCCAGCGTTCCAAGAGTTTTTGCATGTCTTCCGCCAGTTCGGAGGTGAAATCCATCTCCTTGCCCGTTTTCGGATGCTTGAATCCGAGCGTCTTGGCGTGTAGCGCCTGGCGCGGGCAGATGGCGTAGCAGTTGCGTATGAAAGCCTGGTAAGAGCTCGACTGCGTGCCGCGCAAAATTTGGTCGCCGCCGTAGCGTTCATCGTTAAATAGCGGGTGTCCGATGTGTTTCATGTGGACACGTATTTGGTGTGTACGTCCCGTTTCGAGAATACACTCCACGAGCGTGACGAAGCCAAAGCGTTCCAAGACGCGGTAGTGGGTGACGGCGTGCTTGCCGATGCCCGAATCGGGAGGAAACACCGCCATTTGCATGCGGTCTTTGGGGTTGCGTGCGATGTTGCCTTCGATGCGTCCTTCTTCGTTTTCCAAATTACCCCACACGAGTGCGTTGTAGCGTCTGCGGGTGGTCTTATTGAAAAACTGCACGCCGAGTTTCGTCTTGGCGTCGGGCGTTTTGGCCACGACAAGCAGTCCTGAAGTATCTTTGTCAATGCGGTGTACCAATCCTACGCCCGGGTCATTAGGGTCGTAGTCGGGGTTGTCGCGCAGATGCCAGGCAATGGCGTTGACGAGCGTTCCCGTGTAGTTGCCACATCCCGGATGCACTACCAGTCCGGCTGGTTTGTTAACAACGAGCAGTTCGCTGTCTTCATAGACAATATTGAGAGGGATGTCTTCCGCCTCAATCTTGTTCTCATAGCGGGGACGGTCGAGCAGGAGTGTGACGACGTCGCCTGGTTTTACGCGATAATTGCTCTTGACGGGTTGACCGTTGACGTGGATGAATCCAGCGCGTGCCGCCAGTTGGATGCGGTTTCTTGATGTGTCGGGCAGATGGTCCTGCAGAAATTTGTCAACGCGCAGCAGTTGCTGCCCGCGGTCGGCCACGACCCGGAAGTGTTCGTATAACTCGTTGTTCTCATCGTCGTTGTCATCGATGTCTTCTTGCAGGCTCGTATTGTTGAGAGGTAGTGTCATTATAAATTATTCAGCAGGAGGTGTTTGGGAGGGTGTCAGACTTTCGCCGCCGCCGTCCTCGATGATGTCGTTGTCTTCGTTGCCAGGACCGAAGATTTCATAGTCCAGGCTGTCGTTGCCGTTAAATTCCTCGTCGACAGCGCCGTTGCCGATGACGAGCGTGATGCGGGTTGTTACGGGGATGCGAGTGCCGGCTTGTACGGTTTCTCCGTTCGCCTTGACATTGTACACCCAGTCTTGGTCGCCCTGTATTCTTTCAATAATGATGCTCTTGAAGCCCAGCGATTTCAGTTTGGCTTCGGCCTCGCGGCGTGAGCTGTTGTCGGCGAGTTGTGGCAGGGCAATGGCCCGTGCGCTGGAGGCGTTGATGGTGAGCTCGATGATTCTGCCGACCTTTATCTTATCGCCAGGTTTAACCGACTGCTCGAGCACCACGTCACCGACGTAAGTGTCGATGTAGCCCGTGTCGACCACTTCGCAGCGGAGCCCCAAGGCTTCCAGCTTCTGTTCAACGACATCTAATTTCAGTCCTCTCATGTTGGGCATGGTGACGTTGTCGCCGTGGTTGGTGTAACACTGCAGAAATTCAAGCGTCACGAAAACCAGTGCCAGCGAAACGACAATCATGCCGAGGCAGTTGCCCATCAGAAACGGACTGAATATTTTCTTGAAAAAATTGGATAGTGTCATTCTTTTGGATAGGATGGATGGAAAATAATGGTGCTTTATGCAGAGGCGTGAACCGTTTGGCGAAATCACATTGGCTGCATGCCAAAGCCTCTTCTCTTCGTGCTCCGAATGCACCAGGGTATGAGGATTGGGCAAATCGTGCCGAATCAGTCTCGCAAAGTTAATATAAAAAACCGTGTCCGCTACTAAAATGCTAAGGGAAAATCGCCTGTGGAACGTTTTTAAGAAAGCTTGTTGGAGATTCTGTGTATGCTTGTCAATGTTTTTTCGTAACTTTGCATAACATAGGCTTCACCTCGGCATAGCGTTCAAGCAAGCTTGACGCTCTGCTCTCGGTTCGCACTATGTTTGCATAACATAGGCTTCACCTCGGCATAGGTCTCATGGTATAGCCTTCTCCCCCTCCTGAGCAATCAGCCACGGCGGTTCTATATTTTAAACAGTTGGTCAACATGGAAACTTCACAGCTTCAACGCCTCAAGCAACGCTATGGCATTGTCGGTAACGACGATGCTTTGAATCGTGCCTTGGAGATTGCCCTCAAGATTTCTCCAGTGGATTTGTCGGTTCTCATCATGGGCGAGAATGGTGTGGGAAAGGAAATCTTCCCCCGTGTGATTCACGACCACAGTTTGCGGAAAGGCAAAAAATATTTGGCCGTCAATTGTGGTGCCATTCCTGATGGAACCATTGACTCGGAATTGTTCGGCCACGAAAAGGGAGCTTTTACGGGGGCCGTTGAGCGTCGGGAAGGCTATTTCGCCGTTGCTGACGGCGGAACGTTGTTTCTGGATGAGGTAGGCGAGTTGCCGTTGCCCACACAGGCCCGCTTGCTGCGTGTGCTCGAGACCGGTGAATACATTCCCGTGGGTGCCAGCGAAGTGAAGCGCACGGATGTGCGTATCGTGGCGGCAACCAATGTGAATATGGAAAAGGCCATCGCCGATGGCAAGTTCCGCGAAGACCTCTTCTATCGTTTAAACTCCGTCTCCATCAACATTCCCCCCTTGCGTCAACGCGGTGCCGATGTGGTTTTGTTGTTCCGGAAGTTTGCCCTGGAGATGAGTGAGAAGTATAAGATGCCTCCCATTCGTTTGACACCAGAGGCTCAGAAAATGCTTGTCAGTTATGCTTGGCCAGGAAATGTCCGTCAGCTGAAAAATATTGCAGAGAACATGTCGGTCACTTCCGAGGAGCGCGAAATCACGCCAGAAATCCTTTCGCTCTATCTGCCTGCCGAAAATACTTCACAGGGTCATGTGGTGGCGCTCGCTTCAAAGGAAGAAACCCACAGTTTCGAGAAAGAGCGCGAGTTTATCTACCAGATGCTCTTTGATCTGCGTCGTGAAGTGGCAGAATTAAAGCGGATGGTCGGGGAGAAACATTTGCCGATGGTTGGCAGAGACGCCGATTCGCCGACTTCCTCCTCAAGAGGTTTGGCCATCTACCAACCGCAGCCAGCGCTCGGACGGCCGATGGAAAAAACAGACAACTCCTTGATTCAAGACGCCGAGGAAGTGACGGACAATGATGTCGCGGCCAAAGAAACCGATGAAGAAGATGTCGTTGTTGACGGCTCCTTGGAAGAAATGGAGCGGAAGTCCATCAAGAGCGTTTTGAATAAGAACAACGGAAACAGGCGCTTGGCCGCCAAGCAGTTGGGTATTTCAGAACGAACGCTTTACAGAAAGATTAAAGAATATGACTTGGAATAAATCAGTCTTTACGAAAATATATAGCTGGCGCTCTGGCATAGCGGGAAGTCGCTGTGGCGGATGGTGGCGTATGCTGGTAGTCGTGGCCTGTATGGTCTTGACGGCCTGCAGTGTGAAATACCAGTTCACTGGTACGAGTATCAACTACGACATCATCAAGACCATCCAGATAGACAACGTTCCCAACCGCGCCCCATACGGCTGGGCTCCGATGGAGGCCATGTTCAACAATAAGTTGCAGGACCTCTATGCCAACCAGACGCGTCTCAAACTCGTCAAACGCAATGGCGACATGCACATTGCGGGCGAAATCGTTAGCTACGACCAGTATAACAAAGGCGTGTCGGCCGACGGACTTTCCTCACAGGTGCAGTTGAAGATGACGGTGAACATCCGATTCTCCAACGCGAAGACCAATGAAAGTTGGGAGAAACAGTTTACGGCGACTTCGCAGTATGACGCTTCCCAGCAGTTGAGTGCCGTGCAGGAGCAGTTGGTGACAGAGATGGTGCGCGACCTTACAGAGCAAATCTTCAACGCGACTGTTGCCAACTGGTAGGCTGGCAGAATCCATTCCGATAGCTGTTATATTATATATAGGTATTCCGTTGCCACACATATAATATATATAAGGAACACCACGAAGTCATCCCCCATGGTCTTAGATTAGGCCGCAGAAATCCAATCATCATTAATCCTCTCAGAGAATCCAACCTTAATTATACATGACACCTTCGGTTGCAGAATTAGCAAAACATCCAGATATGTTGAACAAGGACACCGTGTTCGCCCTGCGCGAGATGGTGGCCCGCTATCCTTATTATCAGGCTGCGAGGATTCTCTTCCTCAAAAACCTCTTTCTGCTCCACGATGTCACGTTTGGTGAGGAACTTCGGAAAGCCTCCATCTTTATTGGCGACCGACGTG
>ENA-OOZA01001828-OOZA01001828.1-human-gut-metagenome-genome-assembly--contig:-NODE-1828-length-10579-cov-4.112790_pt1 | contig 10579 bp, 10 predicted proteins | sample MGYA00241703_ERZ501378 | MGnify/ENA primary metagenome ERZ501378 (study PRJEB25962, sample SAMEA2042916) | human gut metagenome | biome: human gut; feature: human-associated habitat; material: faeces...
CAGAAGCTCATGCAGCGAGACGTTTTGATTTATCCGGCACAAGGCGATGCGCTGCTGGATGGGAATGTTTATCCGGCAGACGGAAGCAGTCCATGTGCTTTTTAAGTGGGAGCAGTACAAGGATAACCTTCTCTCCGTTTTTCAAATCAATAAGGGTGGGCTTGCCATTTATGGAGGCATCCTCGGCGGTGTTGCTGTTATACTGATTTACTGCAAGGTCAAAAAGCTTTCCTTCTGGTCGCTTGCAGATACGCTGATTCCCAGCCTTGTTCTTGGACAAGCCATCGGGCGTTGGGGGAATTTTGTGAATCAGGATTGAAACTCGCTTTTTATGTTCAATATGGTTCAACGACTACTGCTCTGCCCTCTTTCAAGGACCTTTGTACATCAATAAAACGCTGATTTTTGCTGCCCATGAATTTAAGCTCAAGACTTCGTTGTGACAGTATAAAAGGGCCGTCCACAAGATAATCAAGCTGTTGCAGCAGCTCAAGATAGCCGTTATTATCATCAGCATTGGCTATAAGATATTCATAAGTATATCCAGTGAAAGATATCACATTCAGTGGAAAGCCATGGAACGCTTTTATCCTTCCTGCAAGTTCTGCTAACGGTTTGCACTGACAGAAAGGCTCACCGCCACTGAACGTCACGCCGTCAAGAAGCGGGTCTTTTATTATCTCATTGTAAAGCTGGTCTGTGTCAACGACAATGCCACCATTAAAATCATGTGTCTGCGGATTGTGACAACCCTCACAGCCGTGTGGACAGCCCTGCGTAAAAATAGTGAACCTAAAACCCGGTCCGTCTACGATAGATTCACCGACAGTGCCTGCTATCCTAAGCTTCATGGCTAATTGTCACCCTCACAGCAGGCTTTTGCACGAGGTATCCTCTCATGTATCACCTTGCTGTGTTCAGCCTCAGAACGTCCACACTTCGGGCATTTGTCACCTATTATTCCAGTATATCCGCAAACAGGATCACGGTCAACAGGGTGGTTTATTGAGCCGTAGCCTATGCCAACTTCTTTCATATATCTTACGACTTTCTCGAATGCAGAAAGATTGTTCAGCGGATCGCCGTCAAGCTCGATATAGCTTATATGGCCTGCATTTGTAAGAGCATGGTAAGGAGCTTCTATTTTAAGTTTCTCAAACGCTGTTATCGGATAGTAAACAGGTACATGGAAAGAATTAGTATAATATTCTCTGTCTGTAACTCCTGCTATCTCGCCGTAACGTTCTCTATCCATTTTAACAAATCTGCCAGAAAGTCCCTCAGCAGGTGTTGCAAGCAACGAGAAGTTAAGACCAGTACGCTTTGTTTCCTCGTCCATTCTTGCTCTCATACGTGAGATTATCTCCAAGCCAAGCTCTCTTGCTTCTTCACTTTCACCATGGTGCTTGCCAGTAAGCACTTTAAGACACTCAGCAAGACCGATAAAGCCCACTGAAAGCGTGCCATGCTTTAGCACTTCTTCAAGTGTATCGTCAGCCGTAAGCTTCTCTGAATCGAGCCATATGCCCTGACCCATGAGAAACGGATAATTTCTCACACGCTTTGAACACTGTATCTTAAATCTGTGCATAAGCTGGTCGATACAAAGATCCATAAGCTCATCAAGGCTGTCAAAGAAAGCACCGATATTACGCTGTGCTTTTATGCCAAGTCTAGGGAGATTAATGGTAGTAAAAGAGAGATTTCCTCTTCCTGTCACTATCTCACGAGTAGGGTCATATGCGTTACCGATAACTCTTGTGCGGCAACCCATGTAAGCTATCTCAGTGTCAGGATTGCCCTCTTTATAATACTGTAGATTGAAAGGAGCGTCGATAAATGAAAAATTCGGGAAAAGACGCTTCGCTGATACACGGCAGGCGAGCTTGAAAAGGTCATAGTTCGGGTCATCAGGATCAAAGTTCACGCCCTCTTTTATCTTGAAAATATGTATAGGGAAAATAGGCGTTTCACCATTGCCAAGTCCTGCTTCCTCTGCAAGAAGAATATTCTTTATAACAAGTCTGCCCTCGATAGAAGTATCAGTACCATAATTTATGGAGCTGAAAGGCGTTTGAGCGCCTGCACGGGAGTTCATGGTATTAAGATTATGGATAAGCGCTTCCATTGCCTGATATGTAGCTCTGTCAGTTTCTTTCAAAGAGTTTTTATATGCAAAACTCTGTATCTTCTTCACTATAGGTGCGTCAACAAAATTCACAAGGAACTGTGCTTCAGCCTCTTGATAGCCGTTATCATTGGCGAGTGTAACCTTTAAGCCCTGCTCGTCAAGCATTTCAGTTATTTTCTTTGCAATGCTCTGAGCATCAGAAACTTCACCAAGGAGAGCAAGACCCCTGCCGATATTGTCACGATAGCGGTGTCTGAATGTCTTTCTTACGCCCTCAGCCATATCATAATCGAACTTTGGAAGAGATTGACCACCATGCTGGTCGTTCTGATTGGATTGTATCGCAATGCAGGCAAGCGCCGCATAGCTTTGTATATCATTTGGTGTACGCAAAAAGCCATGACCTGTAGAAAAACCCTTATCAAAAAGCTTTGTAAGGTCTATCTGAGTGCAAGTGGTAGTCAGTGTATAAAAATCAAGATCATGAATGTGGATATCGCCCTCCTGATGAGCCTTTGAATGCTCAGGAGCAAGAACATACATCTCATTGAACTCCTTTGCACCCACAGATCCGTATTTAAGCATTGTACCCATTGCGGTATCGCCGTCTATATTAGCATTCTCACGCTTCAAATCGTTATCTTTCGCTGATTGGAAAGTAAGATCCTCATAAACTTTCATAAGACGGGTATTCATTTCTCTTGCACGAGTCCTGTTTGAGCGGTAGAGTATATAACTTTTTGCAGTATCAGCCATGCCCTCCTCGATAAGTACACGCTCAACGCAATCCTGAATCTCTTCAACAGTAGGCATATCAAGGTGTTTTTCCATAAGCTTATCAACAACTTTACCCGAAAGCTCCAAAGCTTCCTCATAGTTATCCTTGCCCACAGACTGAGCCGCCTTGTATATAGCGCCAGCTATTTTCTCAATATTGAAAGTTACAGTACGTCCGTCACGCTTTTTTATCTTGTTTATCACAATACCGCCTCCGATTTTCCCGATTTATCCTTATATTTTTTTATTCTCACAACTCGTACCGCAAATCACAACATATTGTATAAAAAGCAGTGCTTAATACAAGTATATAGTATAAGTGACGTAAAGTCAAGGCGTTATACAACAAAATGTGACTTTGTTATTTGTATTAAATGCACAAAGTCACATTTTCGTCAGATATTGATTTTAGGTGTCAAGTAAAATGCTTTTATCTGTAATGTAGTCGAACTTTACAACGCATAATACAATATAGTCCAGTTCTTGATGCTGTAAAGTGAGCTAACTTGTCGTCTTATGCATTTTCAAGTGCTGCTCCACACCTCTTGAATGTCGTAAATAGGTGAATTCAGCAAGCACGTAAAGTACTTTAACTTGTCAAGCTTTTAAATTTTGCACTATGCTGCTGAACTGCTCTCAGCACTCTCGTAAGTGTAATCATGTGTGACTACAGAGCTGCCTGTTTCATTTTCAAGTACCTCTTCGAGAGTAGTATTCATCATGTAGGCACAGAAAGATATAAGCATCACAAAAAAACTCACTATCAACACAATATCCAATCTATAACCATTTTTCTTCTTTTTGTTATCGTTCATAAGATCTTCTCCAAAATATGATTTTAATACCATTATACTATATCCCTCTGCCTTTTTCAAGCCAAAATGACAAAATCGCAGATATTTTTATACCATACACACTGCCATGTGATAAATGCACAAAAGACAATTTCTTTTATTGTTTAATTTTTGTTTTTACCCCTTGCAAAAAAGACGCATATAGTGTATAATAAATATTATATTGCTTGACGTTCACTAGGCGACAAGCGGCTGTATTATCTAAGATACAGGCAATTTGATTTAACAGAAATGAGGCTTTTATATGTGCGGTTTTGTTGGATTTACAAATAAAATCAATGACGCTTCCATAGTTCTTGGAAAAATGATGGATAGAATAAAACATAGAGGTCCTGACTCTGACGGAAAATATGTTGACGAGCAGATCGCAATGGGTTTCCGCCGACTTTCGATCATCGACCTTTCAGATCAAGGTAGCCAGCCTATCTTCAATGAAGATAAGTCGTTGGTTCTTACATTCAACGGTGAGATATACAACTACAAGGATCTCCGTGAGGAGCTTGTAGCGTATGGTCACAAGTTCTATACACAGACTGACTCAGAGGTGCTTATCCATGGCTATGAGCAGTGGGGCGAGGATATGCTCGACAAGCTGAGAGGAATGTTTGCATTCGTTATATTCAACAAGAATACAAATGAGGTTTTCGGTGCAAGAGATTTCTTCGGTATCAAGCCTCTTTACTACGCAAAAATGGGCGAAACTCTTATGTGGGGTTCTGAGATAAAGAGTTTTCTTGACCACCCTCATTTCAAGAAGGAACTTAACACAGACGTTCTTGAAACTTATCTCACATTCCAGTATTCTCCTACAACAGAAACTTTCTTCAAAAATGTTTACAAGCTCCCTGCCGCTCACTGCTTTACATACAAGAACGGCGAGATGAACGTAAGAAGATATTGGGAAGTTAAATTCCATGCTGACAATGGCCCTGCTCTTGAAGATTGGGTGAATAGGATATCCGACACTTTCAAGAACTCTGTTGAGGTACACAAATTCGCTGACGTTGAGGTAGGCTCTTTCCTTTCAAGCGGTGTTGACTCAAGCTATGTTGCCGCTGTTGCCAACGTTGACAAGACCTTTACTGTAGGCTTTGGCGAGGACGAAAAGTACAACGAGATAGGTTATGCTAAGGAATTTTCAAAGTATATCCACAAGGAGAATTTCTCCAAGGTCATTTCTCCTGAGGAATACTGGAACAGCCTTTCAAAAATACAGTATCACATGGACGAACCTCTCGCAGACCCTGCGGCTGTGGCTCTGTTCTTCGTATGTCAAATAGCTTCTGAAAAGGTCAAGGCAGTGCTTTCAGGCGAGGGTGCAGACGAGATATTCGGCGGATACAACATCTATCACAACCCTGCTGATATGGCAAGCTACTTCAAGATACCAAGACCTATCAGAAAGGCTGTTGGTGCAGTTGCTGAGAAACTGCCTCACAAGCACGGCATAAACTATCTTATAAGAGGTTCTAAGGACCTTGACGAGAGATTTATTGGTAACGCATACATCTTCTCTGAGAAAGAGCGCAAGGACATTCTGAGCATAAAAACAAACGCTCCTGACGCTATGGCTATCACAAAGCCTTTCTACGATAAGGTAAGAGATCAGGATCAGGTAACGCAGATGCAGTACATTGACCTGCACCTTTGGATGACAGGTGATATTCTTCTTAAGGCGGATAAAATGAGCATGGCTCACTCCCTAGAGCTTCGTGTACCGTTCCTTGACAGAAAGGTTATGGAGCTTGCAGAGCAGATACCTGTAAAGGACAGAGTTACTGAAACTGAAACGAAGTATGCAATGCGTCTTGCTGCACTTCAGGCTTGCCCTCCACGGACAGCTAAGAAAAAGAAGCTCGGCTTCCCTGTTCCTATCAGGGTATGGCTGAAAGAAGATAAGTATTATAATATAGTAAAGGATAAGTTTACTTCTCCTCAGTCAGCACAGTTCTTCCATACAGATAAGCTTGTACAGCTTCTTGACGATCACCGTGCAGGCAAATATGACTATTCAAGAAAGATTTGGACAGTGTTCTCATTCCTTGTTTGGTATGATGTTTATTTCAGTGACAACGTATAATTACACAAATAGTAAAAGCGGTTACCTCCAGCGGGTTACCGCTTTTACTGTAATTTTTTTTATATAACTATCTTTTAGAAATACTTTTTTCTTTATGTAGTAGCATCAACATATATATATTAGTGTACAGCTAATAAAATATGTTACGGTCAATGTAAAATCATTGAAGATTAAAGGTAAAAAAGCAAAAATATTGTGTCTTAGCTATTGTAAATTTTAAAATAATATGTTATAATAAATCTTAAATAAATGAGAGGAACAGGGGGGATCATATGACAATGGCTACACTCAAAATAGTTTTCTGGGCTTTAGCTTTCGTGTTCTTTGTTGTATGCGAGGTCGCAACAGGAACGGCACTTGTGTCTATATGGCTTGCTATAGCAGCGCTTATTGCGATGTTTTGTGCCATAGCTAAGCTTTCTTTCCTTACACAGTGCATCGTATTCGTCGTAAGTTCGATCATACTTCTTTTGCTTACAAGACCTGTGGTCAAGAAGCTCCAGAACAAGACAGTTGCAACAAATTACGAGCTTGATGTGGGAAAAACTGCAATAGTTATTGAGCCTATAGATAACTCTGTGAACAAAGGCAGGGTCACTCTTGAGGGCACAGATTGGGCAGCAAGAACTGAGGACGGCTCAAAGATCTCAGAAGGCACACCAGTGAAGGTCGTGCGTATTGACGGTGCAAAGCTGATAGTTTCAGAAGAAAAGTAACAGCTTACATAAATTTATTTTTAGGAGGCATATAATGGAACCTGGAATTTATATCGTACTTGCTATCATCGTATTGCTTATAATCATTGTTATCAGCAACATCAAGATAGTACCACAGGCATATGTATTTGTAGTTGAAAGACTTGGAGCTTTTCATGCGGCATGGGGAACGGGACTTCACGTAAAAGTACCTTTTATCGACCGAGTTGCAAAGAGAGTATCTATCAAAGAGCAGGTAGTTGACTTCAAGCCACAGTCAGTTATCACAAAGGATAACGTAACAATGCAGATAGACACTGTTGTGTTCTTTCAGATAACAAACGCAATGCAGTTCACATACGGTGTTGAGAGACCTATCTCGGCTATTGAAAATCTAACGGCAACAACACTCAGAAACATTGTTGGTGACCTTGATCTGGAGGCTACGCTCACTTCCCGTGACATTATCAACACAAGGATCACAGCAATTCTTGATGAAGCCACAGATAGGTGGGGAATCAAGGTGCAGAGAGTTGAGCTTAAGAATATTCTTCCGCCAAGAGAAATTCAGGACGCAATGGAAAAGCAGATGAAAGCTGACCGTGAAAGACGTGAAAAGGTCATTCAGGCAGAGGCTGAGAAGAAATCTCAGGTGCTTGTTGCAGAGGGTGAGAAAGAATCTAAGATACTCAGAGCACAGGCAGACAAGGAGTCACAGATACTTGCAGCCGAAGCTGAGAAGCAGTCTATGATACTTCGTGCAGACGCTGTAAAGGAGCAGAAGATACTTGAGGCAGAAGGTGAAGCGCAGGCTATCGACATGGTACAGAAGGCGATTGCCGAGAGTATCGTCAAGCTGAATGCTGCTAACCCTAACGAGCAGGTAATCCAGCTCAAGAGCCTTGAAGCATTTGCTAAGGCAGCAGACGGCAAGGCTACAAAGATCATTATACCAAGTGAGATACAGGGTATTGCAGGTCTTGCAACAGGACTTAAAGAAGTTATGACAGACGTTAAGAAGCCACAGTAAAACGCATATAGTTAATCCCCTTCAAGGCAAATGCTTTGGAGGGGATATTTTTTTTCATTGAAAAGCGAGCAGGACACTGAGATAAACTCAATGCCCTCCCAATATCATTAAGCTAAAAAAAAATCAAGAAATAAAATAACTATGATACATTCGCATGAATACGTTAGCTATCGGCTCTAAAAATGCTCCGTCAGCAAGAAAAATTGTATGCGTTATTATACTTGATATACTTATTTTTCCATAGCCCCAACTAAAAATAGATATTTAAGTTTTCTATTTTCGTTTTTATTAACATCGGGAATAATATTTGTAATATTCACCATTATTTTATGATAAATATTAATCATACAGCATTTATTAAATGCAATTAAATATCCACGTTCAAGATCTGGTTTATTAAATTCTGAACAAAATAAAATTGTATTGCCATGATAAAAAATGTCAATTTTATTTGTAGACAAAGTAATAACAGAAATTTTATCGAATACGTTTTTTTCAAACGAAATTGTTTTTTCTCCAAAATTTTCAGCAATCACCTGTCTAGCCAAATCTATATTCCCGTGTGCAATTTCTTTTTTTATAAATTCTTCTATCTCAATATCATTATCAGTTTTTTTTATTTGATGACGTGAAAGAAACAGGAAAAGAGCAATTGCTGCGAAATCAGCATTAACACTTTCATATATAATCTCGTGACTGTTTCGCTCTATTTTCAAAACAGCAAAATGCCCACAATCCCTCTCTAATATTTCGTAATATATTTCCGGGGCGCCACCATCAACATCGCAGACAACAGAATTATTATAAGATTTCAAACATATATTTCTTACATCAGCCAAACAAATATTATGAGATATTTGAATTTTATAATACAAGTCATTAAATGTACTGATTATATCATTCAAAAACTATCTCTCCCTTCAACACTTTAAAAGCGACCAACATATTCCCCCATATGTTCCGTAGCATTCGCATTAGTTCACACTACATTTGTTTCGGTATTAGGATTTATAAAAAAATTCTTTTAAATAATCATCGGGAATACGCAAATCCAGTTCTTTTTTAAGTTCATGAAAATATTTTTTCCATTGAATTGAAATTTTTTCCCACCAACCATCAATTGAGGTTTTAATAAGTATAGCCTCATTATTATCACCCCAATCATAACATATGCAGCATCCGCAAGCACCTTGACCATAATTAAAGCGCATATCAAAATAGTCACAATACTTGAATCCCAAACTAAATTCTTCATGTCCATTGCCGTAAAAAGCGTCTATCAAATTAAAATTCGAAACTAAACTACCAAAATATTTTTTCATTTCAGTTTCCACTATTTTGGCTTTTATTTCTGCTCGATTTTCATTCATTATAAAAACCCCTTTGCTTTTAAAAATTTCTTGGGAATTTGCTTTTTTACATCTGTCGTTATACATTTTATCAAACTGTCACAAAGCTTATCAAAGTCGGTATTAAGCGATGACGAAAATAGCATTTTCTTTTCACTGCGATTTGTTATGATAAAAAAATATAAGTTGTTATCTCTAATTTCAACCTCAAATGGATAATAATCATAAACGATAGAAGACATTTTATTGTCATAAAAAGAAACTGTATCTATTAATTCATTGTTATTGCCACATGCTCTTTGAGATAAAAATACATCTGCAATTTTATCTAGGAATTCATAGTTAGTAGGTTGCATACCAAAAATCTCCTTCCGAGAATAATTTTTTATACCCATATTTATTTTTAATACTCCCATTCATTCCACAATGATTTTCCTTTGAAATTTATATCGGTTGGGTCATGTGAAAAACGAATTGTTTTACCCGCTTGAACCTCCGTATACTCCTCCAGCACCAAGCTTTCAAGATAAGAAGAAACATACCCCGAAGCAAAGCGATAAGCGTATTCGTCGTCGGCGTTATTCCTGTAGCTTACCGTAGAGGCATAGTTCCCCAGAATATCAACGCTGAACGAACCTTTTGTCTCGATATCCTTAGAAAATGCGGAAACAGTAACGCAAGGCTCGTAGCTGAATACGCCGTAGCTCAGATATCTTTCGGCATAGATACGGTTAGCCCCTGCCAGTACCTTATTCTCAATGTCAAGCTGCCTGAAATACGTCGTTTCAATAAGGCTGAGGAAGTTGCCTATATACTTATCGTTGTAGACGTTGCTTTTGTTTGCCTTTGCCTGCTCCTCGTCGGTAAGCGGCATTTTTTCATACGCTGTCAAGAGCGACTGCGCAGAAATATTTTGATTATCCGTAGATATACAGTTTACGGAACCTACAAGAATTTCCTTGGTATCCTCGAATGTTTCGTTTGATGAAACAGGAGCAATGTTGAGATACTGCGTTTTGCCGATTGACGTTAAAGCGCCGTTCCACTCGTAAATAATCTTGTTGTCAATGTAAAGAGCAGGCGAAATAGTATCGGCGTATTGTGCCCAATAGTCATTTTTCAGATTATAGATACTGCTTGGAGTTCCGTCTCCAAAAATGCTGTAAAACTCTTTGTTGGGAACATATCCGACCGTTATAGTCGAAATGTATGCCATGGGTCCCGATATCACCTGCTGATAACCGTTATTAATACCGATTTTGAGCAGATCGGTGTCGACAATCTTGGAGTCGTAAATATTTTTAACTTGTTCTTTAATTGTACCACAAATATACGGCAATTTCAAGGGAATTTTTGATATATTCTTCTGAACGATCATCTTGCCGGTAACATTAACCGATATTTCTTCAGAAGACTGATCGTCAAACTTGCTTAAATACAAATAAAAGTCGGAAGAATCCTTGAAATCGAAAATATCAACATCGATATTCTGTTTTTCGATCTCGTCCGAAATACTCTCTACCCGCTTGTATTTCTTGAAGCTGATATCGAGTTCGTATTCCTTGCCGTCGATCTATCTCGCAGTATCCGACGCACTCAAAGCCGACCGCTTTTTCAAGTCCTGAGCGAAATCCGCCGATACCTGCAAAGATATCGAAATATT
>ENA-OOZA01001832-OOZA01001832.1-human-gut-metagenome-genome-assembly--contig:-NODE-1832-length-10571-cov-2.569323_pt1 | contig 10571 bp, 8 predicted proteins | sample MGYA00241703_ERZ501378 | MGnify/ENA primary metagenome ERZ501378 (study PRJEB25962, sample SAMEA2042916) | human gut metagenome | biome: human gut; feature: human-associated habitat; material: faeces...
CTGCGGCAAACCAGAATTCAAACTCTATTATGCTGCTTCTTCAAACTGTGAATTATACAATTGAGCATAGAATCCACCTTTCGCAAGTAACTCCTCATGATTTCCCTGTTCGATAATATCTCCATCTTTCATCACAAGAATCACATCTGCATTTTTAATCGTAGACAATCTATGCGCGATTACAAAACTCGTTCTGCCTTCCATAAGATTATCCATAGCCTTTTGGATAAGAGCCTCTGTACGAGTATCTACAGAAGATGTTGCCTCATCAAGAATCATTACCTTGCTGTCTGCCAAAATAGCTCTTGCGATAGTAAGGAGCTGTTTCTGTCCCTGAGACACATTACTTGCATCTTCATTAAGTTCCATGTTGTAACCGCCTGGAAGTGTTCGGATAAAGCTGTCTGCATGAGCTGCTTTTGCTGCCTCGATAACTTCTTCATCTGTTGCATCCAAACGTCCATAACGGATATTTTCCATAATAGTTCCTTTATAGAGCCATGTATCCTGTAACACCATTCCAAATGCTTTACGAAGATCACGTCTGTTATAATCACGAACATCATGATTATCTAAAAGAATCTGACCACTATTTACATCATAGAAACGCATAAGCAGTTTCACCATTGTTGTTTTTCCTGCACCGGTAGGCCCGACAATTGCGATTTTCTGACCCGGCTTTACGTCTACAGAAAAATCGTTGATAATCGTCTGATTTGGATTGTAGCCAAAATTCACATGAAAGAATTTCACTTCTCCTGTTACGTTTTCTACAGATACCGCTCCCTCGTGTTCCTGATCTTCTTCCTCTTCTTCTAAGAATTCAAATACTCTCTCGGAGGCTGCTGTCATGGACTGTACCTGATTGATAACCTGAGCAATCTGCTGGATTGGCTGTGTAAAGTTCTTTACATACTGAATAAATGCCTGAATATCACCGACACCAATCGTTCCTCTAATTGCTAACAGTCCACCGGAAATAGCAACTCCGGCATACCCAAGGTTTCCGACAAATGCCATGATTGGCTGCATTAAACCTGACAAAAACTGAGATTTCCATGCGGATTCATATAAGACTCCATTGGTTTCATCAAATGTTTTTACCATATCTTTTTCTTTGTTAAATGCTTTAATGACCAGATGACCACCATAACTTTCTTCTACCTGTCCATTAATATGTCCAAGATATTCCTGCTGTGTGCGGAAATATTTCTGAGAAAACTTTACGACTGTAGACATTAAGATTGCCGATACCGGTAAAATGATAAATGCAATTAATGTCATTAACGGCGAAATGGTGAGCATCATTACAACGACACCAATAAGCGTTGCTGTTGAAGTAATAACCTGCGTTACACTCTGGTTTAATCCCTGACCTAATGTATCTACATCGTTGGTGATTCTTGAAAGAACTTCACCATAAGTACGACTTTCAAAGTACTTCATCGGCATACGGTTAATTTTCTCCGAGATTTCTTTTCGAAGGCGGTAACATATTTTCTGTGTTACGCCTGTCATAATCCATCCCTGTAAAAAGTTAAACACTGTACTTGTCAGATACAATCCTAAAGTAAGCAAAAGGATCTTTCCGATACGGGTAAAATCAATCCCGCCTGTTCCGGCAATCTTTTTCATCAGGCCTTCGGCCAGCGCAGTAGTTGCCTTTCCCATAACCTTTGGTCCAGCTACTGAAAATACTGTAGATATTGCCGCAAAAATCATTACCGCAAGAATCGCAAATTTATAATTTCCAATATAGCGAATGAGTTTCTTAAAAGAACCACTGAAGTTCTTTGCCTTCTCTCCACCTTGCATCATTCTTCTTCCGCCACCCATCGGGCCACGACCCCCCATTGGGCCTCTGTTTGATGTTCCTGCTTTATTTTCAGCCATTTTACTTACCTCCTTTCTTATGTTTTAACTTCTTGTCATCAGACTTTTCCTTTAATTTGTTATTTTCTTTCTCATCAATTTTTGTAGAAAGGATTTCTTTCTTATTTGTTTCCTTCTCTGCTTTTTCTTCTGCCAAACCTAATTTCTCAAGTCCAAGCTCCTTTTCAGAAAGCTGTGACTTAGCAATCTGAAGATATACCTCACAGTTTTTCAGCAGTTCTTCATGTGTTCCTTTTCCAACAATCTTTCCATCATCCAAAACAAGAATCTGATCTGCATGTAAAATCGTGCTGACTCTCTGCGCTACAATTACGATAGATGCATCCTGCACCTTTTCATTTAATTCCTTACGAAGTGCTGCATCTGTCTTCATATCAAGTGCGGAAAAGCTATCGTCAAATACAAGTACTTTTGCCTTTTTCGCAATCGCTCTTGCAATCGCAAGACGCTGTTTCTGTCCACCAGATACATTACTTCCGCCCTGGGCAATCGGACTGTCGTATTTTTCTTTTTTCGTCTCAATAAATTCTGTCGCCTGGGCAATTTCTGCTGCTTCTTTTATATCCTCATCTGTCGCATCTGCTTTTCCAAATCGCAGGTTAGAAGCGATTGTTCCTGAGAAAAGAACACCTTTCTGTGGCACAAATCCGATTTCCTCTCGGAGTTCTTCCATAGAAATCCGGCGAATATCTTTGCCATCTAATGTAATCTGTCCACCTGTCACATCATAAAATCTTGGAATCAGATTAACCAGCGTAGACTTTCCACAGCCGGTACTTCCGATAATTGCCGTTGTCTTGCCTGGCTCCACTTTAAAATCAATATCAGAAAGCACGTTATGTTCTGCTCCCGGATACTTGAAATCCACATGTGAGAATTCCAGAACACCTTTATGCTCCTTAAGCGTTTCTGGCTTCTTCACATTCTGAACAGAAGCTTCTGTCTTAAGAACTTCATCAATACGATCTGCTGCAACACCCGCTCTTGGTACCATAATAGACATCGCTGTCATCATAAGAAATGCCATAACGATCTGCATTGCATAAGTAATAAACGCTGTCATCGCACCAACCTGTAACGTACCCGCATCAATTTTTTGTGCGGAAACCCATGTGATTAGAATGGTAACACTGTACATGATAAACATCATTCCCGGCATCATAAACGTCATAATACGGTTTGTAAAAAGCTGCGTACCTGTCAACTTTTTATTCGCTTCATCAAAACGCTCTTCCTCTGTTTTCTCTCTGCCAAATGCACGAATAACAGAAAGTCCTGTTAAAATCTCTCTGGAAACAAGGTTAAGACCATCTACTAATGTCTGCATAATTTTGAACTTCGGCATCGCTATCGAAACAAGCAGCATAACAAATCCGAGAATCACAACAACCGCAAGAGCAATAATCCATTCCATTCCTGCTCCGGTCTGATACACTTTAATAATTCCACCAATTCCGATAATCGGTGCATACAAAAGAAGTCTCAGCATAACTGCTGTAACCATCTGAATCTGCTGAATATCGTTTGTACTTCTTGTAATAAGAGATGCTGTAGAAAAACGGTTCATTTCCGCATTTGAAAATCCCATAACCTTTTTATAGATTTTTCCTCGCAAATCCCTGCCAATACTCGCACCTACCTTAGAAGCAAGAAAACCGACTCCAATCGCCGCTACCAGAATCATAAATGCAATTCCAAGCATACGGCCGCCTTCTTTCCAGAGATAATCTGTCTGTATCTTATCGATATCTACTCCTGCAGCTTTATCACATTTTGTCGCATAGGCAACACCTGTAGAAAATAAAGTACTCTCTCCAATATCATTCATTTTCTTTTCGATTTCTTCTCTGGACTTCTGGATATCTTTGGCACTCATCATTCCTGTCTGCTTCATCTGATACAGCATTGGGCGCACATCAACGTAAATAACCTTTTTCCCGTTATCATCTTCCTCCTGAAAGCTTTTAAACTTCATGTTGAGCATCTTTCCAATCTCATCGACACTCATATCATCTATTTTATCCTTCATCGGAGCCATCGCAGGATTCGAAGCAATCGAATTCTTAATCATCTTCTTAAACTGCGATTCTTTTACATTTGACATGTTATGATTTAAGAAAATCGCTGTAAGAAATGTATCATCTAACTGATCCAGCTTCTCCTCATCCTCCGCCTTGCAAATGTAATACTCACCTTTTTTCTCATAAGTATCTTTCCATATTTTCTTCTCTTTCGAAGTCATATACAACTGCGAAATCTCATACTCATCCTCCGTCATTTTCACAGGAAGAATATGCTCCACACCTTTATTCTGAATTCCCACATCAATGATATCTGACGTATACTGCGGCAGCGACAAATCGCCAAACGCCTGCACAATAAGCAACAGCACAATCGCAACGATCATATACCAGTATGGGGCCATATTTTTAAATATTTTTGTCATTCTTTATGTCCTCCAACTACTTTTTGTCAAAACAATTTTACTCTGACTACTATGTTCATCAAAAATCAGCATCGTTTATTATTATACTTTCCAATGCCTACTCGTTCATCCTCTTCAATAAAATCTCTGAGCACTCCTCCAAAGAAAACTTCGCTGTATCAAGAACCAGATCATAGTTCTTCTCGTCCTTCCAGTCCTTTTTCGTCCAGAACTTAAAATACTTTTCCCTGCCCCAATCCTTTCTGTCCATTAAACGACGTGCCTTCTGCATCGTGTCTACATTTTCCTTATCAAAAATGCGCTGTACCCTCTTCTCCTTATCACTACAGCGAACAAAAACTGTCACAACATCTTCGCAGGATTTCAAAATTTCTGTAGAACATCTTCCGATAAAAACCGCCGGACCTTCTGCATGAAGATTCTTGATTGTCTCTTTCATTCCATAAAAAATCTCATTAATTTTCGCCATATTTTCATACTGATTATAGCCTGCCATCATCGCAATATTATAGAGAAAACTTCCTACTTTATTCTCGTCAAACTCCTTAAGAGTTGCAATCTCTATGCCATATCCTTTCGCGGCCTCAATCAGCAACTGTCCATCATAGTAAGGAATCTGTGCCTCTTTCGCGATGCGAATTCCGATATCCCGTCCTCCGCTGCCAAATTCCCTTTCTATTGCCACTGACTTCATATACTGCATTCCTTTCTTCTAATCTGACTAACTCTTTGGTCATCATCTTCATCAATACTCCAAAAATTATCTAAAATTTCTCCCGGTCATTTTCCAGTGGCATTATCAGTCGATGCCATTAAAAATACTTCCTGTAAATGCTATCTGTAAATATTTCCGTAAAGTAATTCTGTTACTTTTGAAGTTCCTCATCCAGACTGCGAAGCATCTTCTGCATTATCTGGTTCATAAGTTCTTTCTCCTCATCCGTCACATAACGCATGACAACCTCTTTACATTCATTATGAACCTCCAGCATATTTTTCGCTGCTTCCACAGCCTTCTCAGTCAACTCAATGTGTCTCTTTCTGCGGTCATTCTCATCCTCTGTCAAAACGACAAAACCTTTCGCCCGTAAATTATCTACAGACTTTGAAATGCGTGCTTTGGATAAATTCTTCTCCTCCACAATATCTTTTGCTGTATCACCACATGGTGAATGATATAAAAATAAAAGAATCTCCAGTTCTACATTTCTCACTCCGTATTTCTGTGCAAACACCTCTGACTTTTTATCAAGAAGCTTACGCATCTTCATTCCACAGGTATTAATTAACGAATCCCGCATAGTTTTATCCTCCTGTTATGTATCTTTTTCATATTCCTTAGGTTGCCTTTCGGCAATTAGTTCACTAACGAACTTGTTTGCATATAATAATCCTTTTCTTTCCAAATGTCAATGGTGAATTTTGAATTACCGAGCTGGCGAGGCAGACGAACTCCAGAATTTACTTCATAAACTTGTCTATCGCCTCATTCAATGCTTCAATCGCCTCATCATCCCCCGTTTTTATCGCATCAACAATACAAGTTGACATATGTTCTTTCAATATAACCCGGCTAAGGCTCTTGACTGCGGCATCTACAGCGGCGAGCTGGATTAACACTTCGCTGCAGTCTCTTCCAGATTCAATCATAATTTTTATAGACTTCATATGACCTATAATCCGGGCAATTCGGTTTAGTTCGTTTTTCACGATTTGGGGCGAATGGGTGTGTGTATGAGTGTAAACATTTCCGTTTGCATCTACATGGGTATGGGTATGCTGGCACACTGATGCCTCTCCTGATTTATGAGTATGCTGATTCACTGACAACTCTCCTGATTTATGAGTGTGCTGATTCACTGATGACTTTTCTGATTTACCAATATGTTGATGTTCTGACAATTCCTCATGCTTATGAGAATGTCCTTCTTTATGTGTACTGTCATAGTGTACATTTCCTTGAATATCTTCCTGATTGTAAAAATTATTTCGATTTTTTATATATTCATTTTCTTGAATATGTATTTTCCCTATCTTTTTTGTTGTGTCATTTTTCTTATTATTTTCATTTCTATTATTTTGAATATGTTTATTTTCCATTTTTATCCTGCCTCGTATTATTAAAATTTGTGGTAATTTTGAATTTTGTAATATCCAGAGAGATAGCAGAGAAGATTACAAAAATAAAATCAATGTATATAAGATTAATGTTATAAAATCATATAAAAGATATATTCCAGCAATTATTTTACTCATTGCAATAATATTATATGAAAATGATATTAAAAACGCCGCAATTTCATTACCGAATATAATAGATAAGTAATATCATTTTCTCATTGAAGTATTTATAATCCAAATATCACAATCCGCTCTCTCATATCATTTCCCGGAAATAAATCTCTGCAATCTATTTCGTCTTCAAACATAAATTCATCTACGGTCATTAAATAAGAAATATATTCATCTGACGGATAATAAAACAGTAGTTTTATCTCTCTTGGTTTTTCGTAATAGGATTCTAGTATCCTGTGTATCACTTTTTGCAAAATTTCAAGTGAAAATGGGTTAAAGAAGTAAATTCTATCTACTTCTCTTGGTACAGAAAAGTATTCGGCATTTTCCGCTTTAAATGCTACTCTTCCTGCTGAAATGGCTTTTTCTTTGTTTTCTATTGCTTTATTGTAGATTCTCTCATCATATTCCACGCCGATGGACCTGCATCTGGTCTGATAGGCAAGGAAAAAGTCTACACGGCCTTTTCCACACCCGTAATCAAGAAGTGTATTGCCTTTTCTTATGATTCCTGTGTTTGCCAGCCTTTCTAATACAGAATATGGCGTTGGTTCATAGGGATAATAATATTGTCCTGCATTGGAATCATCGCGTCCCATTGTATGGATTTTCAGTAGTTTATCCCATTTATTTTCATATATATCTTCTTTCATTTTTTATTTGCCCCTTTTTTTATTTTTCTCTTATATTCTCCTATTTTCTTTCATTTTCTTTCTCAGAATATTTCCTGTGATTCTCAATTAGTCTACCATAATCCCACTTCTAATCCAATCTTCCAAAATAGAAATTCATATTTTTTAAATAGAATATCAAATGTCATTCTTTTTTCTAAAATGCTAAACTCCAATCAAGTTAAGAAACACGCAAATAAAAAAAGAGGAGAGGAAAAATGGAAAACAACAGTAACAGTGGTGTTATATACCAGGGAAAAATACCAAATCGTGTGAAGTACTGCTTTGCCTTTGGTGCATTAGGAAAAGACTTAATCTATGGAATGATTGCAACTTTTTCTATGATTTATTTTACAGATATTATTAAAGTTGCTCCCGCATTTATCGGAAGTATGTTCTTCGTTGCAAAGTTGTGGGATGCTTTTAACGATTTATTTATGGGTATGATTGTTGATAATACGAGAAGCCGGTGGGGTAAATTCGTTCCGTGGCTTGTTATCGGTACATTGATTAACGCTTTTGTATTCATTACCGTATTTACAGACTTTCATTTATCAGGTGTAAGTCTTTGTGTATTTGCATCTGTCGTTTATGTTTTATGGGGAATGACTTATACGATTATGGATATTCCGTATTGGTCTATTATTCCTAACTTAACTTCCGACCCGGAAGAACGTGAAAAAGTATCTGTTTTACCAAGAATTTTTGCCAGCATCGGTCAGTCTCTTATCATCGCCGGCTTCGGTGTTCAGATTATCAAAGGACTTGGCGGCAACTATACTGGTTACCACAGATTTGCATTAATTATCGCAGCAACCTTTATTTTTACAATGGCTGTCTGCGTTATCAACCTGCCAAAGAAACAGCAGGCTACCGGAACTGCAGAGAAAATGAAATTCAGAGATATTTTCACTGTAATCAAAAAGAATGACCAGTTAAGATGGGCTGTCCTCTTAATTTTATTATACAATATTGGAATTCAGGCTATCATGGGTGTTGCTACATATTATTTCAGCTATGTTTGCAATAATGCCGGAATGTTATCTGCTTTCATGATCAGTGCATCTGTTGCAGAGGTAGTTGGATTATTAATCTTCCCTAAAGTCACAAAATTATTATCCAGAAAAAAGGCATTCTTAATGGCTTGTACGCTTCCACCAATCGGCCTTATCTTACTGCTCATTGTAGGATTTGTATGTCCTTCTAATATTCCTTTAACTGCAATTGCGGGAATTATCGTTAAAACTGGTACAGGTCTTGAACTTGGATGTGCTACCGTTTTCCTTGCAGACGTTGTTGATTATGGCGAATATGTATTAGGTGTCAGAAATGAAGGTGTCGTATTCTCCCTTCAGACATTAATCGTAAAACTGACCGCAGCTTTTACAGCTTTAGCAATCGGATTCGTATTAGAATTAACTGGATACGTTCCAAATGCAGTACAGTCTTTAGCAACACAGAACTCCATCCGTGTGCTGATGTGCATTGTACCAGCTCTCGGCATCATTCTTGCTTACGTTGTATTTAAGACTAAATATAAGCTTAATGATGAGTTTATGAAAAAAGTAGTTGCTAAGATTAGTGGTAAAGCTGAAGAATAATCGCAGAATATTACACAAGGTATAAGACTAGAGCGTGTTTGAAAAAGGCTTTCTGCAATATAACAACAGGATACTGTGCAAAGTATATAACACTAACTATTCCGATTCATTAAATTTACAAACTTACATTTCAAATAAATTCTATGTTTCGGAACAGTTATAAAACATTATAGGGCAAATAAGTAAGGGCAAGTTGATTGATATAAAATGTAATCGACTTGCTCTTATTTATGGTACAATCTAAACGGCTGCAAAATAATAAAATAAGTAGCAAAATCCATACCAAAAGAACTATGTCAAAAATAAATAACACAATAAATAGAAAAACAACTATAAAAAATAAATTTCAAAACACACAACAACGTAACTATAAAAAAACAAACTTAAAATCAAATACCATATAAATAACCACAAATAAACTACAGAAAAAATGAGGAAAAAATCTTGATAAACTTTACTATTATTTTAGCTGATGATGAACAGCAAATATTATATGGAATGAAAAACGGCATCGACTGGGAGAGCCTTGGTTTCTCCGTTGTTGGTACGGCACAAAACGGGAAAGAGGCCTTAGAACTCATTGAAGAATATCACCCAGACCTTTTAATCAGTGATATTAAAATGCCATTTATGGACGGTTTAGAGCTTTCTAAAACCATTCATGAGAACTACATAAACACGAAAATTATTCTTTTTTCCGGTTGGGATGATTTTGAATATGCCAGAACCGCTATCAGCTATGGAGTTTCACAATACATCATGAAACCAATCGACTACAACGAAATGCAGAAACTTCTCACTACAATGCATGAGGAACTCGAAAAAGAATATGCCGATTTTTTCGCAACAAAAACCGAATTAACTACATTAATCTATTCTTATCAGGTATCACCGGATTATTATATTTATGAAATGAAGCTTCCCCCTGCTTTTGTCGGACGACGACTGGGAGATATCAAACTGGAAAAAGATTTCTCGCTCAAATTAATCGCTATAAAACATTATGACCGGGATGAAGAAAAGGGGTATTTACGCATGGAACTTCTCGAAGAAGTATCCGATGACTTTGTGGTCAACGCCAACGATGTGTTTATTCTTTTCGGTAAACGCAACCGATTCCGGGTACTTTCGCGCAATTGAGCCGGAAAATTTGGATTTTTTAAATTATTTGTGTTAAATTTTTAAGTAATGTATGTATTTTTTCATTTCCAATTATTTCTTGAGAGTTTTCTATATTAAATCCATATTTTTGGCATAATAATTTCGCTTGATTAAGGCTAATTCCAAAATTTTTTTCTATTGTTGCAAATTTTACTCTATCTAATGAAGATAAAGACTCTATATGTTCTGTTAAACATTCTATGTTTTCTGGATTGTTTAAAATTGAACTACATACATCATTCTTTATTTGTTCATAATTTTCAAGTTGGTCAATACTTTCAATTCCAAAATAATTTTGCTCTTGATTAATAATATTAAAGTAACTTTTCAATATATCAGTATTAGTATTTTTTAAAACAGTTTCTGATAATTGATTAAATTCAGAATTATTCAAAGCTTTTATAATCATATTGCTTCCTGTAATCCAATTATCTTTTGTTAAAAAAGTGTCCTTTAACTGAAAAAATAGTGCATATTGGTTATCATCTAAATTTATCAAAGTTT
>ENA-OOZA01001833-OOZA01001833.1-human-gut-metagenome-genome-assembly--contig:-NODE-1833-length-10571-cov-2.134557_pt1 | contig 10571 bp, 9 predicted proteins | sample MGYA00241703_ERZ501378 | MGnify/ENA primary metagenome ERZ501378 (study PRJEB25962, sample SAMEA2042916) | human gut metagenome | biome: human gut; feature: human-associated habitat; material: faeces...
GGTAAGCGCGACAGCGGCACGGTGGAGACCGGCATCGTGCGGGAAGCCATTTCGGTGTCCGGCATGGGCAGCGGCGGAAAGTATCTGGTGGGTCAGGTCACTGCCATGCGCAGCGAAATTTTCAACACCAGCCTTTCCGCCGAGGGGCGCGCGGTGCTTTTGTACCATGTGGAGCGCATGAACGAGGAATCTGCCAACGCTCTGCTGAAGGTGATGGAAGAGCCCCCGGAGCGCACTTATATTATCGGGCTTTCGATGGGCGGATACGGTGCTATGAAATGCGCTTTTACTGCGCCGCAGCAGTACGCCGGGTGCGCCGGTTTTTCCTCGGTGGCAGAAATCCAGGCCGAACTGCCCCAGCTCTGCCGCTGGCATGAAGATCAGGCAATTTTCCCGCACGGCATTGTGCCGCCACAGGATGATCTGTTTGACTTGGTGGAGAAATTCCGCGACGGAACGTGCCCCATGCCCCGCCTGTTTTTGGCCTGCGGCCAGCAGGACAGTCTGTACCCCGCCAACCTACGCCTGCGCGATACCTTGCAGGCGATGAATTGGCCCCTGACTTGGTACGAAGCCCCCGGCGACCACAACTGGTTTTTCTGGAACGATGCGCTGGGAAGAGCGATGAAAGAACTTTTGGAAAATTAGGGCAACACCGAACAATGATGTAAACAGAACACCATTCAAAGTAAAAGCCTATGGATTGAAACATCCCCTTGCCAAAGGGTACAATAAAAGCATAGAAACAGACGGAAAACTGTTTATTGTGCAGAGCAAACACTGAGCTTGGCGATCGGGGACGGATAACAAAACAGGAACCTACCGGAAAGGCAAGCGGCTGTTCAGCCTGCTTGCCTTTGTTTTTTGCACCGTAACCCCCAGCCAAAAAAGGAGGAAACACCATGGAACCTAAAACCACCAAAAAACCATCACGCAAGCTTGTTGTTTTCAAGCGGGAACTGCCGTTTTACTTAATGCTGATTCCCGGCGTAACTTTCCTGATTATCTTTTCCTACCTGCCCATGTTCGGTTTGGTCATGGCGTTCCAGGATTTTACCCCCCTGCGCAGCTTCAAAAATTCTCCCTGGGTGGGATTAAAGAACTTCCGTGACATGCTGGCCCTGCCCACGTTCTGGAACGTGGTTGGCAACACGCTGTCCATCTCAATCGCCAAGATCATCCTTCGCCTGTTGGTGCCGCTGATTCTGGCCCTGCTGCTGAACGAAGTTGTCCACCATAAGTTCATGCGGATGGCGCAGACCGTTTTCTTCCTGCCGTACTTCCTTTCCTGGGCTGTTATGGGCGGCGTGTTGCGCAACCTGTTCCAGTATGACGGCATGGTCAACGAATTGCTGGGCCGCATCGGCATTGATCCCATCATGTTCCTGGGCAGCAACACCTGGTTCCCCATCATTATTATTCTCTCCGACGTCTGGAAAGATATGGGCTATAACATGATCATATTCCTGGCGGCAATAACAGGCGTTGACCCAGCGCTGAATGAATCCGCTGCACTGGACGGCGCTAACCGCTGGCAGCAGATCTGGCACATCACCCTGCCCACCATCCGCCCCATCGTGGTCATGCTGCTGGTGCTTTCGCTCGGTTCTGTGCTCAGCGCTGGTATGGAGCAGATCATGCTGCTGTACAATCCCATGGTTTATAAGAGCTCCGATATCATTGATACACTGGTTTACCGCCTTGGCCTTGTCAACCACCAATGGTCGCTTTCTACCGCAGTTGGTATGATGAAATCCGTTGTTTCGTTCATTCTGGTTGTTATCTCCTACCGCATTGCCTCCAAACACTTTGATTATCAGGTATTCTGATCAGAAAGGAGCATTCTGTTATGAACCGTAAAAAAATGACCCTGTTCAACTATGTCAACGGCGTGTTTCTTCTCCTGCTGGTCATCGTGTGCATTCTGCCCATCCTGCACGTTATCGCGCTTTCGCTTTCGGAACGCATTGAAGCCGTTGCCGGCAATGTTACCTTCTACCCCATCGGCTTTACGCTGGAAGCTTACCGCTATGTTATGGAGGACAGTCAGTTCTGGACCTCCCTGCGCGTGACCCTGACCCGTGTTCTCATCGGCGTACCGGCCAACATTTTGCTGGTCGTGATGACGGCCTACCCGCTTTCCAAGGCCAACTCCCGCTTCCACGCCCGCACCTTCTTCTCCTGGCTGTTCGTCATCACCATGCTGTTCGGCGGCGGCACCATCCCCACCTACATCGTTATCAGCAAGCTGGGTTTGATGAACACTATCTGGGCGCTGACCCTGCCTGGAGCCATGAACGTAAGCTACATGATCTTGATCATGAACTTTTTCCGCGGCATCCCGACCGAAATTGAGGATGCAGCCGTTATTGACGGCGCCAACCAGCTGCAAATTCTGTTCCGCGTATATCTGCCCATGTCGATGCCCTCCCTGGCAACTATCATTCTGTTTGCTACCGTGGCCAACTGGAACTGCTGGATGGACGGCTACATGTACATGAACACCCCCGATAAGTACCCCCTGCAGACCTACCTGGCCACCATCCTGATGGAATCCAAGAACAACGTGGAAACCCTGATGACCCCCGAACAGTTGATCCGCATGGCAAAGGTCAGTGAAAAAACCATCGAAGCCGCGCAGATCTTCCTGGCTGCACTGCCCATCATGTGCGTGTATCCCTTCCTGCAGAAGTATTACACAAAGGGTATCGTGGTTGGCAGCGTGAAGGGCTGATATCATGTATGTACCCATTACCAAATACCCCTGGGGCGGCATCTTTTGCCCCGATGCCTTTGCCGAAGCAAAGCTGACAGGAAGCGGCCTGAACTTCCGCCTATGGTGCTGCGAAAAGCACCCCCGTGTAACGATGACCAAACCAAACAGTCTGGTCTGCTTGGACAGCTGCCTGGAAGTATTTTTGAACCCTTACCCCGATTTTACCCGCGATTACCTGAATTTTGAGATGAATGCCGCCGGAACACTGTTACTGCAAAAAGGCCCCGACCGCGCCCACCGCAGCTTTGTCAACCTGGCAGTGCCGCATTACCCGCAGGTACATGCCTGGCAGCTGCCGGATATGTGGGGCGTGGAGCTGGAAGTACCTTTTGCATTTTTGCAGCAGATATACGGCCCCGCAGCCCCCGCTCTGCCGCAAAACCCTGTGGGCAATTTTTACCAGTGTTCCGGCCCGCCGCAGGAACGTTACGCCTGTTGGTCTTCTCCCCATTCCCCTCACCCTGATTTCCACCGCCCGGACGCGTTCCGGGAGATACCGTTCAGCCGGTAAAGAAAATATGGGGAATAGCTGCTAATTTCTAATTCCTAATTTTCATCAACTCCTAACGCCTACTTCCTACCTACTAACTTAATCGGAGGTTTCCTCTATGTTTAACCTTACCATCAACGCTGTTCCCGCCAGCACCATCATCGTGGGCCGCCGTGCTACCTGGCTGGACCGCCATGCGGCAGAAGAGCTGCGTGATTATGTCAAAAAAATCAGCGGAACGATCCTGAATATTGCGGACGAAACACTGACCATGGCTGTGACCGGCAACCGCATTCTCATTGGCCGCCCCTCTACCAGCGACTTGGTCAAGAACTTTGCTGACCAAAACCCCGGTATCCTGCCCGCAGAGAGCGATACCGAAAACGACTGCCTGGCCATTGTCCAGCGCGGTGAAGTTCTGGTGCTCAGCGGTTCCAATGACCGCTCGGTCTATTACAGCGTCTGTCACCTGCTGCAGACCGTCTTCCATGTCGGTTTTTACTGGGACCGCGATGTGTATGAAGCAAACCCCGATATGACCGTGCCTGATAACCTGACCATCGTGGAGCGCTCCGCATTCAAGTTCCGCCACACTATTGGCCAGTGGGTATATAACCACGGCGCTTTCCTGAACGAAGCCGAGCGCCGCGAAGAACTGGACAAATACGCCCGCAACAAGATCAACTCTTACCGGCTGTACAGCTGGAACAGCTATGCCCGCAAGATGACTTTCATTAAGCTGGGCGTGCCGGGCATCGAGATCAAACCCGAAGATATCGCCCGCCGCGATATAATCCGCGATACCATTGAATATGCACAGGCCCTGGGCATTGACATTATGGTCACCCTGCCGCCGGATGAGATGACGCAGGACTTCCACAAGCTTTATCCCAATGCCCGCTACTTTGGCAGCGAGTGGGTCAAGGACGACAACGCCGCCCCCCAGACCAAGCCCTGCCTGTACCCTGAAGATCCCATGTTCAAGACTTTCTTCCAGACCTTCGTCAAAGTCTGGATCGAAGAATACGGCCCAGTGCACAACTTTGTGGCCTCTCCCCCGTGCGAAAGCCATATTTCCACCACCATAGATGATTACATCAACATCAGCGTCAACTATTCCAAGTACACCTATGAAGCTGTGCATGAGCTGGTGCCCGAAGCCCGTGTTTTCTTTGACGGATGGGGCGTGCGCGCCAACACCCCGCCCTGCATCTGGACGATGCCCGGCGTGATGCAGCGCTTTGTGGATTCCATGCCGGATGAAGTGTATATGCTGGACCTGTGGCCCAACCGCAAGGAGACCGATGCCACCTTCCGTGACCCGATGTACCGCGATGCCAACTACAGCCCGCTGCGCAAGGCCCACTATGTGCTGGAGGCGCTGAACGAATTTGGCGGCGATGACCACATGCACGGTGATTTTGCCCGCCACATTGAAGCCGCTAAGGAGATGACCGACCCCAGCATTGTGGAACACGGCGACGGCTTTGGCAACTGCACCGAGCTGTGCGGTGTCAGCCTGCACTTCTTTGATTTGATCTTCCAGCTGGCATGGAACCCCAAAGATATTACCGTCCAGAGTTTTTTGGAAGATTCCGCCAAGCGCCGTTACGGCGGTCTGGCACCCGAAATTGGCGTAAAAGCCATGAAAACGCTGGAACAGGCTGTCTATTGTGATGGCCGCGACAGTTCTCACGCACGTTACCAGAAGCGCTGCTACCTGGTGCGCCCCCAGCGCCGCCAGGTTCCGCTGAGTGAGACCCAGCAGGTCGTGGATCTGCTAAACGATTATATGACCACCATGACCGCCCTGCCCGATGACAAAAAGACCGACGCCATCGGCCAGGATATGTACGATGTGATGCGCCAGTACATTACCGAAAACTTTAACATGCATCTGCGCTGCCTGTTGGAGCTGTTCCTGCGCCGCAAAACTGCGAAAAATCTGCACAAGACCTTTGAGCTGCACGCCACGATGATGGAACAGCTGTTGACCCAGCTGGAAGTGATGACCAGCGCCAACACCAAGATGTATGTAGAACACATTGTGCGCTGGCTGCAGGGCCGCCCCTGTGACCCTAACGTTGCCAGCGAGGACACCTACATCCCTAAAGAAGAGTTCCGCGCCTGGATGCGTGACCTTGGCACCACGTTTGTCAAGAGTATTCCCAACCTGCCGGACTACAACAGCCAGGATTTCCACGAACTGATCTGCTATTATTACCATCCGCGCATCAATGCCTGTGTGGATACCCTGCGCGGTCTGCTGGATGACGGCGGCGCTACCTCCCCCAAGGAAGTGGACGACCTGCTGGAAGCCGCCTACAAAGTGGTGGAACAGCATTGGATCGAAGTTGGCTACCCTGTGACCGATGAATGCGAAGCCATCCACCTGCCGCTGTGGCAGGCCGCCCAGAACGCTTGGAAGATCCTGCACATTCTGCCGCTGAAAGATGGCCTGGTGGAAAGCGAAGAGATCGTGAAGGAAGTCATTGATGTGTTCGCCAGCTTCTCTGAAACCGCCGACCCGGACGAAGAACGCTCCTGGGTGAGCGAAAACCCGTTTGCAGACGAAAACAAGCCCGCGGAGGAATGATCCCCCTGCCACGAGGATAAAACCATGGATATTTTTGAAGAACTTGGCCTGCACCGCTATATCAACGCGCAGGATACGTTTACCACTTATGGTGCCAGCTGCATGCCTGCGGCCAGCCTGCGGGCCATGCGGGAGATTGCATCCAGCTGTGTGGAACTGGCCGAAGTTCAGGCCAAAACCGGCGATGCCCTGGCAAAACTGACCCATAACGAAGGTGCTTATATTTCCAACGGCGCGGCGGGAGGCATGATGGTTGCCACCGCTGCCGCCCTGGCGCGGGACGATGAAAAAATTTTCCATAGCCTGCCGGAGATCACCGGCCCGCGGTACGAGGTTGTTATGCAGGCCGCCCAGCGCAACATGTATGACCGCGGCTGCTCGGCTGTCGGCGCAAAAATGCGCTATATCGGTACAGCGGACACCGCTCCGACTGTGGAAGAGCTGGAAGCAGCCATTACCCCGGCAACGGCTGCCGTGTTTTATGTCATCTTTTTTGGGCGCGATGCCTCTCTGCCGCTGGAAACAATGGTGGAGGTGGCCCACCGCCACGGGGTGCCCGTAATCGTGGATGCTGCCGCCCGCCGAAAACCTTTGGAAGTTTACCGGCATGGGGGCCGACCTGGTTATTTTCAGCGGCGGCAAAACCATGCGCGGCCCGCAGGATTCCGGTTTGATCGTGGGAAAAAAGGAATGGATCGACCGCTGCCGCCGCTGGGGTCCCCCCACGGATGGCGTCTGCCGCGGGTGCAAGACCTCGCGCGAATCAATCGTTGGGTTGTACAAAGCCGTGCAGCTTTATCTCCAGCGGGACGAAGCCACCCTGATGCGCACCCTGAACCGCCGCTGCGCCGCTTTTGAGCGAACCCTGCGGGACTGCGGCTTTATCCAGATCACCCGCACGCAGGAAGGCCCTGTCGGCCAGGTTATGGCCCGCACCTATGCCGTAATGCCGTATGGCAGCGCCAAAGATTTGGCAGACAAAATGCGTGCCAACGGCATTTACATCGGTGCGGAGCCGGGCAACCGGATTCTACTCAACCCGTTGATGGTCGCGCCTGCACAGGTCAAAACCGTGTGCGAAACGCTGGCCACCTGTATGCAGCAAATCAAGGAGGAACTGTGAACCATGGGTGTTACGGAACAACGTATGGAGCAGCTGGGCATTACCCTGCAGCAGACCGATTGGCGCGGCAAAGGCGCCGTGGAAGCCGTTTTGGCGGGCGATATGCTGTACATTTCTGCTCATTACCCGGTGGACGAAAACGGTACCCCCGTTTATGTCGGCCGTGTGGGCGCTGAAATTGACGAAGCCGCCGCATACCAGGCCGCGCGCCTGTGCGGGCTGAACATGCTGCGCACCATCCAGGCCTATATTGGCAGCCTGGACCGCGTGGATTACTTTGTCAAGGCGCTGGGCCTTGTCAACAGCGCCGGGGACTTTTACAACATGCCTGCCGTCATGAACGGTTACTCCGACCTGATGGTAGAGATCTTCGGCCACCGCGGGCAGCATGCCCGTGCGGCCATGGGCGCTTACGTTCTACCGGGCAATATGCCGGTCAGCGTGGACGCCATTGTTAAAATACGCCGTTAAAGGAGGGCACAGAACATGGCTGTGGCGAATCACCCCCTGTGCGAGCCGGTCCGCTTTGCGCATTACAAAGCGCTGGTTCCCATCCGGGAAGTTGACGGCATTGTGTATGTTTCCGGCCACGGGCCGGAAGATATCAACACCTATGAACCACTGTACCGTGGCCGCGTTGGCACAGATCTTACGCTGGAAGATGGCTATAACGCCGCAGCAGAATGTGCCAAAACCCTGCTGCGTGCCGTGCAGCAGCGGTACGGCAGCCTGGACTGCATCCACCATCTGGTGCGCGCCACCGCGCTGGTGAACTGCGGCGAAGGTTTTACCCAACCCGAAAAAGTGGTGGATGGCTTTTCCGATACCTGCATGGAAATTTTGCAGGAGCGCGGCTACCACACCCGCACCATTATGGGTACCCACAACATGCCCAACCACAATATCCCCGTTGAAGTTGAAATGATTTTTGTACTTGCGGACCGTTACCGCAATACCTTGGGAGGGAATCAGGATGTCTGCGTATGATCTTATTCTGCAGGGCGGCACGTTGTACGACCCCTGCGCCGGAACGATGGAACTTTGTGACCTTGCCATTAAGGATGGCAAAATTGCTGCCCGCGGCAAAAACCTGAACGCGGCGGATGCCAAGACCGTGATGGATGTGACCGGTCTGATCGTATCCCCAGGTCTGATCGACATGCACTGCCATGTCTACCCGGTGTTCCCCTACCAGATGCCGGATTCTCTGCGCACCATCAACGCGGAAGAATACATGTTCCGCGCCGGTGTTACCACTGCGGTGGACGCCGGTACCACCGGCTGGCGTAACTTTGGCGATTTCAAGGAAAACGTTATCGACGCCACCAAGGTGCGTGTTCTCGCCTTTATTGATATGGCCGCCAAGGGGATGCACTATCCCCCGTCAGAGCAGGCTGTGGCTGACATCAACCCCGAAATCACCGCCGCCGTTGCCAACACCCGGTCGGATGTCATTGTCGGCGTCAAGAGTGCCCACTATTGGGCGAAGCACGAGGATGCTGACCACCCCATCTGGGCTTCCATTGACGGCGCTATCAAGGCAGCTTCCATGAGCGGAAAGATCGTGATGGTGGACAGCATCCCCATTGTGCCGGAACGCAGCTACCCGGACATCCTGGCCCGCCTGCGCCCAGGCGATGTACACACCCATGTGTTTGCGCAGCAATTCCCCCTGATGGACGAAAAAGGCAGGATGCAGCCCTATATGCTGGCCGAACGGGAGCGCGGCGTTCACTTTGATGTGGGCCACGGTTCCGGCAGCTTCTGGTTCCGCCAGGCGGTCGGCTGCTTCAACCAGGGCTTCTGGCCGGATACCATCTCCACCGACCTGCACCACCAGAACGTGACCGGCCCCGCCATTGACCTGTTGTATGTTGCCAGCAAGTTCCTGGCCATGGGCATGCCGCTGCAGGATGTGCTGTACCGCGTAACCCGTGCCCCGGCGCTGAGCATCCACCGCCCCGAACTGGGCACGCTGGATGTGGGTGCCTGCGCAGATATCGCTGTGCTGCGCAACCGCGAAGGTAAGTTCGGCTACATGGACTGCGGCGGTGCCCGCCTGACCGGCGAGGGCAAACTGGAGTGCGTTGCCACCCTGCGTGAGGGCAAAGTGGTGTTTGACCCCGAAGCCCGCAGCATGCCGGATTGGCAGAACGCCCCCGCCCCCTATTGGACAGCCCCCGGCACAACGCGCAGCTGGACGCTGTGGAAGTGAGGAAATTATGCTGCTGAATGACCGCGACCAGATCATTGCCATGACGGCAGAGTGGACCGGCGAACGCTACCCCAATGGCCGCCCCCGCGTGAGCGATGAAAAAATAGAGATCCTGAAAAACCTGACCCAGGAAGAAATCTGGCAGCCGCTGTACTCCTGCGGATACCGGTTCCAGTTCCAGGGTGATTTGAAACCTCTGCACCCGGACAAAAAGCTGTACGGCCGTGCTGTGACCTGCTGCTTTATGCCCCAGCGCCCGGACCTGCGCCAGCATGTGTTCAATGTAGCCCGCAGCCGTGGCTGGAAAGGCGACTGCAACCAGTGGGTGATCGACAGCTTGGAAGAAAACGATGTTGTTGTGTGCGACCTGTATGATAAGATCCTGCGCGGCACCTTTGTGGGCGGCAACCTGACCACCGCGGTCAAGGCCCGCACCAAAAACGGCGGCGTGGTGGTGTGGGGCGGCGTGCGCGATTTGGAACAGATGCAGAACATTGATGTGCAGGTGTTCTATCGCGGCGTAGACCCCACCCCCATCCGGGACTGCCAGATCACGGCGTTCAACGGCCCCTGCCGCATCGGCGCGGCCATCTGCCTGCCGGGCGATATCGTTATCGGCACCAAGAACGGCATTCTGTTTGTGCCCAGCCATATGGTAGATTACGTCATTGAGCACGCCTACAAATCTCAGGTGCGCGACCTGTACGCATTCCCCAAGCTGGAAGCCGGTATCTACACCACCGCCGATGTGGACGCCGTGGTGTGGAACGACCAGATGATGCAGGCCCTGCTGAACTTTATTGATACCGACCCCGCCGCGGCCAAGTACCGCGGGCTGGACTGGAGCGTGGAACTGCGTGCCGCCGCCGGTGACGAAGCCGCCATTGATGAGCTGTACCAGCAGTTTGACATTGAGCGCTATGGTGCGCCCGGCCAGAAAAAAGAGGTGCTGATATGAGAGATATTTCGCTTTACCTGAGCACGATCCCCGATTATAACCAGATGCTGGCAGGAAAAAATGTGCTCATCACCACCGCTGCCCGCGGCATTGGCAAAAGCATTGCTCTGCTGTTTGCGCGCCAGGGGGCGGACGTCTATTTCGGCGGCCGCAACGAAGAATATGTGCGCACCACAGAAAAAGAATTGCAGTCCATCCGCCCCAGCTGCCGCGGCTATGTGGTAGACCTGGCCAAAGCCGACCAGACCGAAGCCTTTGTGGATGCTGCCGTAAAGGACAGCGGCGGCTTTGACATTCTGGTTTCTACCGTTGGCGTCAACTGCCACTGTCCCGCAGCGGAATACAAAGATGAGGATATGTTCCGCCTGTTGGAAACGAACTATCTCAGCGGCGTGCGCTGCGCGCGCAAAGTT
>ENA-OOZA01001835-OOZA01001835.1-human-gut-metagenome-genome-assembly--contig:-NODE-1835-length-10567-cov-8.807648_pt1 | contig 10567 bp, 10 predicted proteins | sample MGYA00241703_ERZ501378 | MGnify/ENA primary metagenome ERZ501378 (study PRJEB25962, sample SAMEA2042916) | human gut metagenome | biome: human gut; feature: human-associated habitat; material: faeces...
TTATTGCTTATTATCCGCACCCAAAAAGTTGCATTTATAAGTTGAACTCAAGAATACAAGTATATTAAGCGTAATTCTTCAGATATAATACCATTCTGAACTGCAAGACGTGGATCATATTCATTATATACCGTATTTTTACTGTCTGTAAAATCCGGTACCATAATATTTTCAATATTATTTACATTTAAAGGATTTCCATTGTAAACAAAACATTTGGTTTTACATGTAAACGTATAAAATGTGTCTGATGTTTTTCCATATTGGGAATCGTCTACATTAGAAAAATAATCCTGTTCACCAAAGATACTACAGAACTGTTCAATCTTATATGCATTACTATTTTTAGGCCCGATGCATAGAATAATATTATTTCTGCTTTTATCACTTACAATATTTGCCAGTTTACCTAAATCAATACTATCAATATCTAGTATATTAGAAAATATATGAATAACATTTTTATATCTGTAACCTAATTCATGAATTTCATTTTCTTTTCCTGCTCCAGGTAAATAACTTTGTATTGGCTGTATACATACAGCACCATTAGTTGCAATTGTAAGATTTATTTCTGCCCTTTCCAATGCAAATTTTGATGGTTCTATAAGTGTTATTTGTTTTAACCATTGTAGTAAATCATGTTCTTTAAAGCAGTCAACAACACACATTGAACCAATACCTTGCCCACATCCCCAATCAACAATTTCAATACTGCCTGATATATTATCAAAAGGAAAGTTCTGTAAAGCTGATCTGCATTTTATCATATGCATTTCCCCATAGGCAGCAATATAACAGTTTAAAGCATCTTCATTGTCTAATAAAGCAACACCATTATGAAGATCTGGATATCTATATGGTCTTGTCTTATAATCTGAAGGCGTTAAACTTCTACATGTTTCTATTACATCTTGCATAGAAAGAGATGCTTTCGCTTTTATATGTTCATAGTATTCTCTCATTCCTTTATCTACCGGTTATATTTTCATTATGCGGATTTTCTCTATGTTTCACATAATTCTGTTTAGCAATCTCCTTGCTCGAATTTGCGTAACAATATTCACAAAGATGCGGACATGTATTGTACTCTCCTATATCCTTGCTATCTATACATCCGCAGACTTTCCTTTGACCTTTATCTTTCTTGTTTTTCTTATATTCAACACTAATCTCTCCGAATATATCCTTCGTAACTTCTACACCTATATGGTTCATCAGCAGCATGTCATCAGAGAAATACTTTATCATCAATTCATCATCTATACACTTGTTATGCTTGATACCAAACATATCCAGGTCTATCTTTTCTGCACACGTAGCCAGCTCGAGTTTCCATTCCTTGTTCATATCCACGAGCCCAGTAGCAAACTCTATCATATCTTCCTGTGAAAACTCTCTATACTGAATATTGTTATTATAGAGATTGTTCTGTACCTTCTTATATGACGAAATATCAGCAAAACTGAAGACAAGTTTCTCTGTATATCCGTTCAATTTGACTCCTATATTGTAAATCTTCTCCAAGAGATCATCTACTATCAAACCTTTGGCTAATATCAATGGGTCAAATCTCCATATTACTTTTCCATATCCTAATCTATCAACCAACCTCTTGAATGTATCCATTCTATTACTTAATGATGGTACACCCATCTCCAGTTTCTCTTCATAATAGTCATTCAATGTAAACTGGATATAGCTATTTATGCCTCTATTATCTAAATAGTCCAATAAACCTCCTGTCTTAAGAAGTGGAGTTGGATTCTTTGACCAGAATACAATAAGCCTTGTCTTATCGTATGCCACATAAGATTTTACCCCATTGAAAGGGTTTTTCCAAACTGAGTATCCTTTATGCAGCCTTTCCTGGAACCAGTCTGCATAAAAGGCAGGTATATCTGTAGCACGGCTTGCTGACACAATAACCGGTGCACCAGCTTCTACACTTATACCATCGTCTGTATTTATCGTTATCTTTTCCATTTTTACTGTTTACTGAAATCAGTTCGTTTCTAATAACTCTAAAATTACTTTTGAGGATAAGAATACACATAAACTTAATGGCCATTCTGTGTTGCATGGTGTATTATCATCATTACAATTTCCAGCACATAATATCCCTACAACTTCTCCATTCAGAAATACAGGACTACCACTACTTCCTGATTTAAGCTGTTCATCAGTCTCAGATGCATAGTAATTCCCATCTTTTAATCCATTTACTACAGTATTACACTCTACATATTCTTCTCCTAACATTCGCCAACTACAGCTTTTCAACACATCACCTTTTTCTGGAACAACATCAGAAAGAACCAGCGGACTATTGGCATTTGGAACAGAATATACAGCTATATCATACCCATCAGAATCATTTTCATCATTATGGAAAACTATAGGATTAATCAAAGCTATTCTTTTACCATTCCATCTAATCCTTGGGTTTTCACATTCAGATATCACATGACCTGCTGTTATAAACATACCTCCAACCATTACACCGCAACCTTCATTATAGTTATCGGATATAATGGATAGAACGTATTGCTTCATTTTTGTTATATCTTGAATCTTATCCATATCAGTTACTTATCAAAAATAATATATAACTACCTTATCTTTAACATATTCGAAAGCATCCTTCATAAAGAAAAGTTCTTGCCAGACACTTCTCCTCACTAATAATGTTTCAGTATTTAAGCTTGGTAGCCATTGTTGCCCCGATTTCTTCCTTTTCACCTATCTACACCATATACATAGATAGAGTAGCCTTACGCTCTTGGTGAAAGTGTTATCGATCCCACGCTGATTCCCGTATATGTTATTTAAATCTTTCATTCTATCTATTAAGAATTTATTATTTCTATAGTATTACTACTATTTATCTCAATTTTTATTACATTGATTACAATAAAAACATTTACTATCCATGTTTTTATAAGATTTCACACCTATTATGTGCTTATTTAATAATTCCCCTCATACCTTCCAACACTCTTATTATTGGAGCTGTTTCGTCTATTTCTTTTGGGATATAAGGATTATCATCAGGTTCAATAGCAATTTGTGCATCGTCATTAATATCAATCAAGTATGCTTCTCTAAATTCAACATCATTAAATTTGAATGCTTCATCAAATGAGTTTGGCATAATGATATTATTATTTTCTGTTATCTGAAAAGCCATTAGCCAACAACCTCCAAACCGCTTATATTGTTCTTCAAAACGAGCAAGATTTTCATTGGATGATGGCGTCATTGTATGTTTTCTGGTTATTGTCGCAATATACCTTTGTTCCTCATTATCTTCATGCGATAATACAGGAGCGATACATATGCGATAATACGCAGGATTATTAGCATCTATCCCTTTTATTATGTAGATTCGAACATTTGGCTTGCCCTTATCTTTTATTGGCCTCCATTCCGAAGTAATTGCCTGACCGCGTTCTAAGTTTTCAAAAGCTAAACCAAAAAAAGGTGGCATTGTCCCATATACGTCATGAACAAAACCGCAACCTTTCCAACCTGCATCGTCCCACAAGGTCATATCTGAATTAATCTTGACAGTTGTTACATCAGATTGCAGATGGTTAATATAACTTCTTTCCTTAAAGTCTGTATGTGAACCCTTGTAAATATAATCTTTATCTGTTTTGCGCATCCAATCTTCTAATTTATATTTAAATGTTGGACCCAAAACATTGCGCATATCAAGTTTTGTATGTTGTAGTACGGAAACTCTATCTATAAGACGTTCACCATTTTGTTTTGACTGTAGTATCAACTCAATATTCTCCTGTGTGACAGAATTACGTAATAACAAACTTGAAATAAACATCGCTATACATTCCCAACATTTTTTATCATTGAAATCATCCTTATTTATTCTGAATTCATATTCAGAATTTTTTGTTAATGGTACCATAGTAGAAGGTGTAGTTGACCATATGACACGTATATTAATTTCATTATCAATCGCTATTATTTCGAATTTTTCAAAAGTCGCAAAGAAAGATTCAATGGAAGCTAGGAAGATTTCTATTAGCTGTTGGGTCTCGCAGTCATTTTCATAAGTAACAGTGATAATAAAATTCCGCACAGTTGTTTTTAGATATGCGTATCCTGCAGTTGAAATATTGATTTTATCAAGAAGTTGATTAAGAAGTGGTTGATTTTGAAGTCTGGAATGCTCAACTACGTCTTGTAGTATTGGTAAACATTTTTTATCAACCTCATCCGGATATCCCAATATTAGTTTAAGATACTCAGAACAAATAACCATACCTAATCTTTCAAATACATCAGGTAATTTTGCTATTGCAGGATGACGCAGATCCGTTACAGATAACCTGCAAGCCCATGAAGCATCATCCTTTTCACATGATTGTTTAAATATATCTTCATTCCAGAATTGTCCATTTGATGCTACTACCTGCATAAGTTCATACCAGTTCCAGTACATGACTATGCGCCCCAAAAGCAATTCTATTTTACATAGTTCATGTAAAACTGTAATTAGCAAGTGAGGTACTACACCTGTAGTATAAAATTGTTTCATTAAGAAGGAAACAGACTTTAATAAATATGCTTTTGCACTATAAGGCAAATCAAGATTACTAAGTGCTATACCCATATAACCTGAAGATTTTATCAGTTTTTCTTGATATTCTTCTTGCTCATAGGCATAAACACAAAATCCAAGATGCTTGATGGCATACTTCCATTTCTTTTTATTAATTTGTTTTTTTGCTCTTGAGAATCGTAAATCTGCAGCATCTACTCTTGATCTTTTATCAGCAAGTATGTCCGCCATTTCATCAATCAGTTCATCAAATTCCAAATTATCTTCGATTGTATCCGAAAGCATTTCCATTATTTTGAAATTGGTTTCAAAACTGATTTCCGAATGTGATGCTGATTCTAATAGTAATGGTCGCAAAGTAGCAATATCTTCATCAATAGGAGTATTTTGTTGGATATGCGCTATTAATTGTTGTACCGCAATGTAAATACGTAAAAAAAGCAAACAGGATGGCTTATTATTTTCGGTTTTTAGCCGTTCCTCAAATATTTTAATATATTTATATTCAGTTTTAACTTTCTCTAAATCATATAATCCAGCCCTTCCAACATTGATTAAATTAGTCAGTATATTGGTAAGTCTCTCTATTCTGAATACAGTACAGTCAGATTCAATAAATTGCTTTAATTTCTGAAAATCAGCATATGTAGCATCAATATCCTCGTACCAGAAGAAACTTGTCCAAGCATGATCATAAATTAAAAGAAACATCTGTTGAGGTGAACCATGCCTTTCACATTCTCGCATAGCACGGTTAAATCGTCCTTCAACTTCTGTCCGTGGACGCTCAAGGCCTCTGCTTAAAAGGCATGCCTCATGAAGCTCGTTGACGTAACTAGTATCTAATCCTTCTATATTACGCCATATATTTTTTTCAATTTCATCTAGTCTTTCTTGTCGAGCCTTATCTCTAGGTCCGACAGTCACAGAGTGTTTCTTGTATTCATCAGAAAATCCCAAATGTTCAAGAGCAAGATCAATGCACCTATCCTGAAATACAGAGTTCTCACACCAAAGACAATCAAATATTTCTACTTTTAGGCCATATTTTTCTGTGAGATTTTTCTCAACTTCAGCACGTGTACTAGCTTTTATAAATTGATTAGAGAAAAAAAGAGCGCGAGTATATCCTCTTTTTGTCCCAACAATCTTCTCAATATCACTCTCAATCTTTGGTTTCCATTGTTTTTTACAACTAATGGCAAACGCCCAAAGTTCATTACCTTTTGCTGTATTTTCGCTTGAGTACCACTTATCTGAAATATCATCCGAGACCTGATATGTCTCCGCATCTACTTTACCATCACCACCACCGTCTGGACCTGTTTGTGGTTTGATATTCGGTGTTATTTTTCTTTGCGCAACAGCTACAATAAAATTTTCAAATGCACTCTGTTTTTTTTGTATAGAGAGAAAATTCATTTGCTGTTCAAACAACTCTTTTGTTAACGGAATATCATATGTTTCCACTGTATCGGAAAATTTTTCTGGGCGTTTCTCTCTGTAGTAAGAGAAAAAAGATGAAGCTGTATATTCTTGATTGCTGTTTATGTTTGATGAATCCATATAATAAGTAACTATTTAGAACGTAAATATAACGATTTTAAGATATGAATTCAAAATAAGTTTGATTAATATTTAACTAGCTGATACAATAAGGAATAATACAAAGTTTATTTTATGATAATAAGCCTAGAATTATATATTCACATTATTGGGGGAAATCATTATTTAAAGTAACATCTTCAATATACTAATAATTTCCACCAAATAATTCGGATCTTCCGCATACCCAATCTCATCAAGCCAAAGCAAATAGTTACCACCTTTATATTTGTATTGAACTTTTGTATAATAAGCCCGAACACTTTCCGTCCAATGATTGAATTCATAGTATTTCCCTGTACGTGGATTGGTAAGTCCGAAAAGATTATGCTTTTTTCGACATACCGATGAACGGAACCATCCGGTTTCCAGTATAGCCTGAGCCAATACGATTTTGGGATATAGGATTCCGTTTCTAATGATTTCTTTATAAAGGTTGGGGATGGTAAGTTCAGGAAGATGATTTTCTGATTTAGTAATATCATCTGTTTTCTTTTGCAGTTCTGTTTTTAGGGATGCCTTCCTGTCACTATTCCGGCTGATATTTTCCAATTTTTTCTGATTGTCCGGCCCGACAATCAGGGTATCTTTTACCATCATCTTATTCTTTTTCCCTTCTGTAACATCCTTTGCTGCACGGTTATAAGACTCTTTTCGTCTTTCTGTAGGCAGAATTTCCGAATCTCTGGTTATCGTATAGAACTGTGCCGATACGCTTACCGGCAAAAACATCAGTAGCAATAAAATCAGAATAGTGTTGCGCATTTCTTTTTCAGGGGATTGCCGTAAATACATTTGTGGCATTCAGGCGGTTAGAACCGCAAATATAACAGCTTAATTACAGTAATATGGAAATGCACAACAGAAATCAGTCCGATTTATTGCCATACGAGAAACTGGCAATACTGGGTATCGACCGTGAGAAAGCGGACAGCTTGCCCATGGAAGTGAAGGAGAAACTGATGGCATGCTTGCCACGCGAGACATCGGGATATTCAATGGGCGCAAAGTCGGTCTCCGGTGCCGTTTCGTTGACATAGACATCAACGGTGAGGTTGACATAAATGGTGCGCTGACGCGCGTCGATGCTGCGGCGACGGATGCGTAAGTCACAGATGGTGCGTGCATCAATGGCCATTTCGCCAGCAACATAGCGGCGAAGTTCGCGGTCTTGCGCGGCTATTTGGGGAAGAACTCGAAGGGTGAGTGTTTTCTGCATAATGTTCTTATAAATGGTTGAGAGGGGCTGTTTCGTTGAAGGTCCTCGTTTTTTATTTGGCACGACGTATTGCCAAACGTGCGTCATTTCCCCTGCATTCCCATCAGCCGAAGAGCGCACGCAGGGCTTCTTCAACGCGATGGACGGGAACGAGCTCGATGTGGCGTTTGGCGCCCTCAAGTCCCTTGAGATTGGCATCGGGGAGGATGAAGCGTGAGAATCCCAGTTTTTCGGCTTCGGCAATGCGTTGCGCGATGCGCGTGACGGGGCGTATTTCTCCGCTGAGCCCCACTTCGCCCGCCATGCACACGTTGCGCTCGATGGCGGTGTCGACATTGCTGGAAAGCACCGAAGCAATGACAGAGAGGTCGATGGCGGGATCGGTCACTCGGATGCCGCCGGCGATATTGAGGAAAACGTCTTTCTGGGCCAACTTGAAACCGACGCGTTTTTCCAGCACGGCCAACAGCATATTGAGGCGACGGAGGTCGAAACCTGTGGCCGAGCGTTGCGGCGTGCCATAGGCTGCCGTGGAGACAAGGGCCTGCGTCTCAATCAGGAAAGGACGCACGCCCTCGATGGCGGCGGCGATGGCCACTCCGCTCAATTCGTCGTTGCCCTGCGTCAGAAGGAGTTCGGAAGGATTGTCAACGGGCCGCAGTCCGGAGCCGAGCATCTCGTAGATGCCCAATTCGGAGGTGGAGCCGAAGCGGTTTTTGATGCTGCGCAAAATGCGATAGAGATAATGGCGGTCGCCTTCAAACTGCAAGACGGTGTCAACGATGTGTTCCAACACCTTCGGTCCGGCGATGCTGCCGTCTTTGGTGATGTGGCCGATGAGGATGACTGGCACACCGCTCTCTTTGGCATACTTCAGGATGGCCGCGGCACATTCCCGAATTTGGGTGACAGAACCTGGCGAGGCGTCGATGGCTTCACAAGCGATGGTTTGTATGGAATCGATGACGAGAAGATCGGGCCTGACATCTTTCAGGTGCATAAAGATGCTTTCCAGGCGCGTGTCGCAAAGCAAGAGACATTCCGACGTTGCCTTCGAGAGGCGATCGGCACGGAGCTTGATTTGGCGTTCACTCTCTTCGCCGCTCACATAGAGCAATTTGCGGCCTGGCATATTGAGAACGGTTTGCAAGAGAAGCGTTGATTTTCCGATGCCTGGCTCGCCGCCGAGAAGCGTGAGCGAACCGGGCACGATGCCACCGCCGAGCACACGGTCGAACTCCGCGTCGTTGGTGGAAATGCGTGTTTCAGCCTCAACAGAAATGTCAGACAGCGCCACGGGTCGGCTTTCGCTCTTTATCAGTCCCGACAAAGCCCCGCCAGCACGTCCCGCAGCAGGACTTGCGGCACGAACCGTCATTTGCTTGAATGTGTTCCAGGCGCCACAACTGGGGCAGCGTCCCACCCACTTCGGAGACTCCTGCCCGCACTCGCTACACACGTAAACGTTTTTTTCCTTTGCCATATTATAGGTGGTCAAAATTATTTGGGGAGAGAACAAGCAAACGGCATTCTTCCGAATGCAGTTCTCTAACGATGCCCGTTCATTCCATACATCCGAGTTCTTCCCGAAGCGCCTGCAATTCTGCTTTGACTTTCCGCAACCGGTCAACCACTTCAACGGTTTGCATCATGCCGGTTTTGTTTTTCTTCAGCAACTCTCGCGCCGCAGCGATTTTTAGTCCCCTGACTTTGACGAGACCGTGAACGAGGCGCACCTGTTCTACGTCGGCCTTGGTGTATCGGCGGGCCTTGCCCATCTTCTGGGGGGCAATCTGCGGAAATTCCTTTTCCCAAAAGCGGAGCGTGGTTTCGTTCACCTCAAACATGGCTGCCACCTCTCCGATGGAGTAAAACTGCTTGAGGTCTTTGTTGGTGTTGAGACTCATGGTAAATAGGCTTTAAAGTAATACAGGTCAAAATTGCCCAACTTATTTTTTGTCTTATTCGGCTGTATAGACATTTTCTATCTCCACAACATAGACATCATGGAGCGAACCACCTGGTTTGTCGTTGTACCAGCGTTCCAAGGCAGCTTTGTCAAGAAAATTTTCTGCCTTGAAAGCACTCTTATAGAGTTTACGTCCCTCCAGCGTGAGACGAGCCTGCTGAAAAGCGACGCAGCCGAGTTCCGTCTTGACAGGTTGCAATCCTGTTTCCTTGGCTTTATCGTGGTCGCGGCCCGATTTAGAACCACAGAAATTCAAGATGTCGCGGTGTTCTTCACCCAGAAAAGAAAGCGTCATACGCTCGTTTTCCTCAATGAACTGATGTGTGAAGCGTTCCGGACGTATAAAAACAAAGGCCACTGGCTTGTTCCACAACCATCCGATGCCACCCCATGAAGCCGTCATGGTGTTGTAATGTTCAAGCGTACCGGCTGTCACCAGCATCCATTCCTTGCCTATCAGATTGAAAGCATCTTCACGGGCCAACTGTGAAAGATCTGTCTTTTTCATGTCAAACTATTTTTGGAGGTTATGTTTGTACTTATTAGTAATGGTCCATTACTGCAATGGCCTATTATTTATGCAAAGATACAACATATTTCCGATTCACCCACAAAACATTTTGCTCCAATCCTGCCCTATGTCTGAAATCTCAAATGGACCAAATTCCTGCTTCTGATAAACAGGATATTTGTAACTTTGCACCCAATTCAAAAATCACCCCACAACAATGAAAGAACTCTTTCTGGTTTTTCTTGGAGGCGGCGCCGGCAGTGTATGCCGTTATCTCGCCTCGCTGTTAATTGGCCGCAACATCGCGTCGGCTTTTCCCTGGCCCACCCTCTCTGTCAACCTGTTTGGCTGCCTGCTCATTGGACTGCTTTACACGCTGAGCGAGCGTTGCAGTCTCGCCCAAGAATATCGCCTATTGCTCACCGTTGGTCTCTGCGGCGGCTTCACCACCTTCTCCACTTTTTCCAATGAAGCGCTACATCTTCTCCGCTCTGGCATGCACTGGCAGTTTGCCTGCTATGTCTGCGGAAGTGTTGCACTCGGGCTCGCCGGAGTGTTTGCCGGACTATGGACCGGAGGAAAAATTCTCCAGGCATAAGTAGGCGTTCAAATTTTCCACGGCAAATTTCGCCACAGACGCCGTCAGAGAAATGCCTACAAAAAAAGCCGCCTGCA
>ENA-OOZA01001843-OOZA01001843.1-human-gut-metagenome-genome-assembly--contig:-NODE-1843-length-10521-cov-2.619243_pt1 | contig 10521 bp, 11 predicted proteins | sample MGYA00241703_ERZ501378 | MGnify/ENA primary metagenome ERZ501378 (study PRJEB25962, sample SAMEA2042916) | human gut metagenome | biome: human gut; feature: human-associated habitat; material: faeces...
CGCCTTACGGCGATAAGTTTAAAAAGCGCTTCGGCATTATCATCAGATGTAATGACTTCTTCCGGCAATGCGTTGGGCTGTTCTTCCATTTCCTCGCCAAAAAGGCTGAAATCCCCTTCCGAGCCGCCCATAACGACAGCAAACCGGTCATACATATTGCGGAACTCAAGCGACTGCATCAATTCGCGCGCTTCCGGCTGCATGCCGCGCAGCTCGTAACTTGACAAATCCGTATCAACAGGCACATCCGTAAAAATAGTTGCCAGTTTTTTGGAAAGCAGCGCCGAATCTTTATTGTTCAAAACCTTTTCACGCAGCGCTTTGCCGCTGATTTTACCGGCGTTGTCCAAAACATTTTCCACGCTGCCGTATTCACCAATTAATTTCAGCGCCGTTTTGGGACCAACGCCCGGTATGCCGGGAATGTTATCCGAAGTATCGCCCATAAGACCTTTTAAATCAATAAGCTGCTTCGGCTCAAGCCCTTCGTAATCCTCCGCAAACACCTGCGGCGTGTAAATTTTAAGGTCCGAAATGCCGCGCTTGGTAAAATACACGCTTGTGCGCTCGCTTAAAAGCTGCAATTCATCGCGGTCACCGGTAACAATAATTACCTCCGCTTCCTGCGGCGCATGCACGGCAAACGTGCCGATAATATCGTCCGCTTCGTAATTATCAAGTTCCAAAACGGCAATGTTCATTGCCTCCAGCACCTTGCGTGCCAGCGGAAACTGCTCTGAAAGTTCACTCGGCGTCGGTTTGCGCTGACCTTTGTAATCAGCAAACATCTCCGTGCGGAAAGTTTTGCGGCTTTTGTCAAACGCCACCGCCAGCCACTTTGGCTGAACATCGCCCAAAAGGCGCAACAGCATATTGCAAAAACCGTACACAGCGCCCGTATTCACGCCGTTTTTTGTTGTAAGCGGCGGCAGGGCAAAAAACGCACGGTGTATTAAGCTGCTGCCATCTATTACCAAAAATTTATCTGCCATGGTTTTTCCTTTCGTTCAATAAATCTAATAATATATTATACCATAAGCATGGTTGTTGGTAAAATTTGCAAAAAATAAAGCCCTGCAAAGCAAGGCTTAAATCATCCACGCAGGAATATATAAAATATTTTTGGCATTCGTGCCAAACTCCGGCACAAGACAAATAACGCTGCCGCCGCCAACGCTTACATCTGCGCAAGCAGCAAAGGCCGGATTAACAATGTTAAAGCGTTTGTACATTTTTTGCGGCTGTGCGCTTTTGGCTATAACGCAAGGATACAGCACACCGTTATGCAAAATTAACAGTTCAATTTCTTTGCCGTTGAAATTACGGTAGTAATACAGCGGCGCTTTTTCTCCATTCGCGGCATAACTTTTGTAAACTTCGTTAATAACCCATGTTTCAAAAAATTCCGCGCTCATTGCGCCCATTTCCAGCGCATCTGCCGTATTCCAACGCAAAAGATACGCAGCAAGACCTGTATCTGTAAAATACATTTTTGGCGTTTTTACAACATACTTAACGCCTTCAAACGCTGTCGGCTGAAGCAGGTACACAATGCCCATCTTCTCTAAAATACCAAGCCACTGTTTAGCCGTAGGTATGCTGATGCCTGTTTCTTTTGCCATAACAGCATAGTTTAAAAGCTTTGCCGTTTGCGATGCCGCAGCACATAAAAAGCGGTAAAACTTCATCTCATCGTTAAGCTGAACAAAGTTGCGGATGTCGCGCTGTAAAATATCCTGCACCAGTTTGGCGTAATAGGCTTGCCAGTCCGCGCCTTCATTATAAAGCGCAGGCTTATCGCCGCGCCAGATGCGCTCGTAAATCTCCACCACGCTGTGCGGAACAGCATTTTGCATACGCCCGGCAAGTGCTCCCAGTTTCGGCACAAAAGGCGTACTTTCGCGTCCATCAAACTCTGCACTGCTTAACCCGCAAAGTTCAAGGCAGGCAAAATTATCGCCAAGTTCCGCAAAAATGCTGCTTAACGCTTCGGAATACTCCTTCGGCGCAATCAGCCAAAAATCGCCCGGCTTGCCGCTGCGCAAAACATAATCCTTAATCACCGGCACCAGCTCCGGCGCATACTGAATATTATCAATCAGCACCGGCGGAGCATAACGCTGCAAAAACAGCACGGGCTCCTCATTCGCCATAACCCGCATAGCCGGATCGGTTAAATCTACATACTTGCGGTCAGCATCGGCAAGCTGTTTAAGGAATGTTGTTTTGCCGGATTGGATGGAAGAAGTAACCAGTAAAACTTTCTTATTATTAAATTGCAAAATATGATTCTTTAGATTACGTATTAACATAAAAATTAATAAACCAGTTTTTATTATATATCTTTTGGTAATAATTTTGTTGTCTATAACTTTTTATTTATACACATATAATTTATTTGTAAACATTTTCTTTTATTATTATTCCTATTTTTTTTACTAAATATCCTATAACAATAGAACCAGCTATAGCAAATACAACATAAACAAAATCAATAAATGGCCAAAAATTTGTAACTTTATACCACACATTAGAATAATACATATTATAATCAAAACTAAAATAATTTTTATTAGTAAATTTAATAAATTCAAAAATAATAGTATTTAATAGAAAAAAGCAAAATATATGATGTGTCATGATATTAAATGTATTATTTCCGATTTTATAGATAAAATCGTTTTCATTAATAGATACTGCAATTATACGAGAAATTTGTAACCAAAAATAAATCCCACATATAGATGTGATAAACGGCACATAAACATTATGATTAGGAAAACTCATCCAAGAAGAATCAAAATATAAATTTTCTAGTTTATTAATATCTTGTGTATTACCGCATAAAAAGGCTGCAATTAAATAATTAATAAATAGCGGAATTACTAATTTAAATACATGAAAGCATTTATCTTTATCTTCAACATATACTTTATATAAATGCCCCAAATGAAAAAAACAAATAAAAAACATTAATTTTAATAGTGGTAAAAATAAATTAGGATAAACTCTACTTGTCATTTTTAAATTGACAATATATACACTAAAAAAATTTATTAATATTAATATGATTAGCAATATCAGCTCGCAATTTAAACGGGGGGGAATTTTTATTCTTATATTGCAATAAAATATTTGGACTAAAAAAAGTATTGGTAAGAACCACATTGCAGAAGTAAATTCATACTGATGAGAATGCAAAAATGTTTCGATAAAATAAGATGTAAAATCTATTTTTTTACCAAAATTAATTATATTTGTATTTAATAACAATGTTATTATCAATCCATACAATAATGAATAACCATATAAAGGCACTATTAAAGATTTAAATTTTCTTTTAAAATATGCTACTCTGTCTACAATATAAATTTCTTTAAAAAAATAACCCGATATAAACATAAAAGCAGGCATTCTTCAAACAGGTGTGTATGTTAAAGGTTCATAAATCCAATTGTGACCTATATGCATCATAACAACAAAAACAATACTTAAAGCACTAAATACTTTCATTGTTTTATTCAAATATTATCATTCCATTCAACAATAATTTTTAAACTAAAATTGTAATAAAATTAGGTGCAAATAAAAAGATTTTATATTTGCACCTAATTTCTTAATTTAATTATTTCATTAAATCAAGAATATCTTGAACCGTTTTAAAATTTCTTACCATTTGACTTGTAAGTTTCACACCAAATTGTTCATCCATCATAACAATAAGCGAAAGCTTAGTCATGGAATCATACTCATCAATATCGCTTAATAACATATCAGCTTTAACAGTTCCTTCGTCTGCTTCAAATGTTTCATCAAGCAAAGACAGTTTTTCTTCTAATGTCATATTTTCACCTACTTTCTAAAATTATTAATATATATTCTGCTTACTCAACAGACATATATCCATCTTCAAAATATTCATCTGTATGTATTAAAGGTAAAATGTCTTTTTCATTTATATAGCAGTCCACCGTACTCCAAGATAAACCTACACCAAATCCACACATTAACGTGTGCAAAATTTTGTCGTTATTAGATTCACCATATTCTTTTACTAATGAAATAGGAACAGAAGATGAACTAGTATTACCAAAAATATCCAATGAAACTAAAGTTTTATCCATAGAAAATCCTGTTTTCTTTGCAATCTGTTTCATTATAAATAAATTTGCCTGATGTAAAACTAAGCAATTGTAATCATCTGCGATACTGTTGGATAACTGCATAGTTTTATGTAACAAATCTGGCACTTCGTTTACAGCAAAATTAAAAACTTCAATATCATCCATAATAGTTCCGTATCTTTTGCCTATTGGTGGTTCTGGATTTCTCCAAGCACCATAAGGAGATATTATAGCTTTATATCCATTCCCATCTGTTTTAGAAATCATTTTTATTTCTTCACAACATTCATCTTTACTTAATAAAGCAGCAGTTCCAGAATCTCCAAACAACATTGTTGCAGAATGAGCAGTTTTACTTATGTACTTTTGAGTCCTTTCTTTAGCTGAAGTATCTCCACAAAGCAATAATGCTCTTTTGGCATTTGATGTTTTTAACAAACTACACACAATATTTAGACCATAAGTAAATCCAGAACATCCTAAATTAACATCAAAAGCTATACAATCTTTACTAAGTTTCAAGCGTTTTTGTAAAACACAAGCTGTTGCTGGTATACCGTAATCTGGAGTTTGAGTAACATATACTAATATACCAATTTCATTTCTATCAATATTCTCTTTTTCAATAACTTCTTTTGCTGCAGCATAACAAAAATCAGCAGTTGTTTGTTTTATACCTGCATTATATCTACCTATTACACCAGTCTTTTTAGTAAACTTTTTTATCACCAAAGGATCTTCGTCACAAATATTGGATATTGCTGTCCAATTACTTGATACAGCTGCAGCAATTTTATTTATCTTTATACCATCAAATAAATTTATAATCATTATCTTTATCTCCTTTAACAAGATGTATATCCGCCATCTACTGGCATACAAATTCCTGTAATAAATTTAGCAGCTTGCGACATTAAAAATGCGATTGCAGCAGCTACATCTTTAGTTTCACCTAATCCAAGATACTGCCTTTTTAATAATTCTACATTACTTTCTTCCCCATTATTATCTAAATAACCATCATACATAGCTGTTTTTATCATTGCAGGAGCTACGGTATTTATACAAATATTCTTATCAGCTAATTCCTTTGCCAAACACCTAACCGCTCCATCCATGCCAGCTTTAGAGGCTGAATAAGCCGTATGAGTTTTATCACCTCTTAACGCAGCAATAGAAGAAATCCCCACTATCCGCATACCACTATTATATCTTTTTTTCTTAGAAAGACATCTAACAAATTCAATAAACCCTAATAAATTAACTTTCAACACGTCTTGTATAATTTCATGCTTAAAAAAATTTAAAGGTCTACTAGTCCCTACCCCTGCACAATATACCAAACCATCAATAGCCCCATTATCTTCCACTATTTCTTTTACGCAATTTTCTATATTATCTAATTGATTTATATCAAGCAAATAATAATTATGTCCTTCTCCTTCCAAGCAAGAAATTGTTTCTTTTAATTTTTCCTCACTTCTTGCTATTAAAATCATTTGGGCACCCAACTTACTTAACATAATAGCAGTATCACGACCAATACCTTGAGAAGCGCCTGTTAATACTATCTTTTTTCCAGTTAAATCGACTAAATTAAACACTGTTCTCCTCCTCGTTTTTATGAATCATTTAATTATCCCCTCATCATAATGTTCATCAGTTTCTATAATATTAAAAATATTATTAGTATTAATAAACAAATCTGCAACTCCCCATGATAAACCTATTCCATATCCAACTGCTAATATATGTTTATTGCCTTCATGTTTATTTCCAAATACATTAGATATAGTCAACGGAATTGACACTCCACTCGTATTGCCATATTCTTGTAATGAATACAATAATTTATTATTAGGTATTAACAACTTATGTGCAATTTGCTTAATAATTAAATTATTTGCTTGATGCAAAAGTACATAATCATAATCTTCTATATTTTTATGATATTTATTTAAAAATTTTCTTATCGATTCCACTACGTCAGTTACAGCAAAAGAAAATACACCTACACCATCCATAAACGAATAATATTTAGAATATTTCTTCCCATCAGAAGCAATATAATATTCATTATCAGGATGCATATCTCTAAAACCCCCAGAAGGAACAATTATAGATTTAAATCTATTACCATCCGTCATCAATAAAGTAGCACTTGCTTGATTTTTTATTTCTATTTCTTGTTTTTCGTATATTATTACCGATCCAGCATCACCAAACATCATTGTTGTAGCAGTATCATTTGGAGCTGCTAATTTACTTGATGTTTCTGCAATAATTAATAATCCATATTTTTTATTACAGTTTTTCAACAAAGATTGAATTATTTCATTCCCATACACAAATGCTGAACATCCTAAATTTATATCAAATGCCGCACATTCAAATGGTAAGTTTAATCTTTTTTGTAATATACAAGCAGTTGCAGGTTTTCTATAGTCAGGAGATTGTGTAATAAAAATCAATAGCCCAATATCTGTTTTAGGTATATTTAACTTATTTATTAGATTAGCAGCAGCTTCGTAACCTAAATCACTTGCAGTCTGTGTTTCTAATGTTCTATGCAACTTACTAATACCAGTATTCCTAATGAACCGTTCTACAACCTCTTTTCCGAATTGCTTTTCAAAATCTTTTACACAAACTTTATTTTTAGGAACAGCACACATTATTCCTTTAATCACAATATTATTGTTATCATTATAGAAATATGCCATTAGTATTGCTCCAATGCTTCCATACGTTTAGCCGGATTTCCTATAACTGTTGTATGAGCTTTAACATTCCTAAATACAATACTACCAGCTGCGATAACTGCACTATTACCAACTTTTCTTTTTGGCACTATAAAAGCATGTCCACCAATATAAACTTTTTCTCCTATTTCACATTCTCCGCTAATACCGGTTCCTGGCATAATTGTAGTATAATTATGTAATTTTACATCATGCCCAATCGTAACACCTGTATTTAAAAACACCCCATCTCCAATATCTGTATTAACTGAAATTGATACATTTCCAAAAATAACACATCCTTTTCCAATTTTTGCACTAGGAGGTATTGGTAAATATGGCGCAATTAATGTTTCAAATTGAACGCCTTTATTAGTTAATGTCGTTTGTACCCTTTCTCTTATTTCATTATTAGCAATAGTACAAACACAATATACATCTTTATTATTTAAAATCCAATCTTCTGCTCCTAATAATGGATATCCATTAATTGTAACATTAGGTTTATAAAATTCTTTATCAACTAAATATCCCAAAAACCAATAAGTTCCCGGATTACAATAATTAATAACATCAATCAAGTAAGCAGTTTCCCTACCAAAACCTCCTGCTCCATATAAGACTATTCGTTTCAAAAAACTCACCTCATCATAATCTTTATTTTTTAATTCAAGTTATACAGATCTAACGCCTCATCTACATCACCAACGAATCGTAAGTTACTTCTATCTATCCATACCGCTTTTTGACAGATTCTTTTTATATCTGGTGCCGAATGGGACACCAATAGTACAGTTGTACCATTATTCATCATATCCTCTAAACGTTTATGACATTTATCCTGAAAGGCCTGGTCGCCTACTGCTAAAATTTCATCAACAACTAATATATCCGGCTTAACCATAGTTGCTATAGAAAATCCTAATCTGGCAATCATGCCGCTGGAATAATTTTTTACAGGCACATCTATAAAATCTCGCAGTTCACTAAAATCTATTATTTCATCATACTTTGCCAGCATAAGTTTTTTACTATATCCCAGAATTGCTCCATTTAAAAAAATGTTTTCCCTACCTGTCAATTCCGGGTCAAAACCTGCGCCCAACTCAATAAGCGGCGCAATAGAACCATTTACTTCTACACTGCCTTTAGTCGGGGTTAAAATTCCGCTAATAATTTTAAGCATTGTACTTTTTCCACTGCCATTAGCGCCTATTAAAGCGCATGACTCGCCTTTATCTACAGAAAAACTAATATCTCTCAAAGCCCAAAATTCATCAAAACTAACACTTTGAAACTTTAGTTTTTTTATAATCAAGTCTTTTAAACTGTCAACACGTTCAGTTGCTAAATTAAAACGCATCGATACATTTTTTACAACTATCGTTTTTTCCACTTTTTCACCTATATGTACAAAATAAAATCATTTTGTCTACGTTTAAAAATATATAATCCTACCAAAAGCATACCTATAGTAAATGCAATGCAAATTAAATGCTCCGACAAACTTGGCCATTCTCCGTAAACTGCAATTTTACGAAAAAATTTTATATAATTATAAAGCGGATTAAACACAAGCAATTCTCGAAGCCAGTCAGGTAATAATGTTTCCGGATAAAAAATAGGTGTTAGATAATTAAACGCAGTTAAAAAAATACTATATAAATATTGGACGTCCCTAAAGAAAACTACAAGTACAGATAATAAAAGACCTACTCCTATACAAAAACCTAAAACCAAACACAATATCCATGGCAATAAAACCAATGTTGTTGAAAATATTACGTCTGTTGCCATAATTACTATAAATAAAGCAATCATAGAAAGCAACATACTGGTAAAACTTGACAAAACCCTTGATACTGGAAAAATATATTTAGGCAAATACACCTTTTTTATGAGTGCTGCTCCACCTAAAATAGAACTCATTGCCATACTTGTTGATTCGGCAAAAAATCCGAAAATAAGTTGGCCTGCCAACAAGTAAACTGAATATTGTGGTATGTCAAAACGGAACATATTAGAAAAAACTATGGTTAAAATCACCATCATCATCAAAGGATTTAATACACTCCATAAATACCCTAAAAAACTACGCCGATATCTTATTTTTAAATCTCTTTCAACTAAAACCTGCAGCAACCAACTATATTTAACTAATCTTTTAGCGCTGTCTATTATATGCACAATAAAAAATCTCCTGTTATATTCTGCCTTTATGCTTTCCAAAAATATTCTTCTTGCTGTTTTGCTAAATTTTTATCATATATTGAATATCCTTTTCCAAGCCATGGATATCCTTTTGTTATTTCCATAAACTTTTTTTCATACGCTTCAAAAGAGCCTATAACTTTAGCAGGAATACCTGCAACAATAGTATTATCGGGAATATCTTTGGTAACACAACTTCCAGCTGCAATAATAACATTACTGCCAATAGTAACATCGTACATAATCATACTATTGCTGCCAATCAATACGTTATTGCCAATAACAATTTTCCCAACACGACGAATATGATAATTCATGTTATTTTTATATAAAAGTACATCTCCAAAAATATCATGATTGATAAACCTTACTCCGGATGCCACTTTTACATTATTACCAAATGATATTAAATGAGGCTCTACACCAAAATTAAAATTCTGGAAGAAACAAGCATCACCTTGAGAATGAAAATAACCTATTTTTTTACAATATTCGGCACGTTTTGTACCATCTCTAATTAAAATAAGCATTAACAATTGTAAATATCTTTTAAACATTACTTGTTCCCCTTAAATTCTTCCATTGTTACAGAAGTTGCAGAAGATATGCCTTCCCTTTGAAAAACTTTTTGCACCGTTTGTAATATAATTTTACAATCGCCAAAAAAGGTAACTTTTTTTACATATTGCAAGTCATAGTTAAATTTTTGTTCCCATGTAATTCCGTTGCGTCCGTTAACCTGCGCAAGACCGGTTAAACCTGGTTTAACATCATGCCTATGCCGTTGTTCATTATTGTATCGGTCTAAATATTGAACTAATAAAGGTCTTGGTCCAACAACTGACATATCACCTTTAAGAATATTTAATAATTCCGGCAGTTCATCAATAGATGTAGAACGTAAAAACTGCCCAAATTTTGTTAATCGTATTTCATCCGGTAATAAGTTGCCATTTTTGTCTTTTTCGTCAGTCATAGTTCTAAATTTAAAAATATGAAAAATCTTCTCATTCTTTCCCGGCCTTGCCTGACGGAAAAGAATTGGGCTGCCCAATTTTAATCTAACTAAAATAGCCGTAATTATTAACAATGGTGATAATATTAATAAAGCAAAAAATGATAATATTATATCTAAAATCCTTTTAATAAAATTTTTATACATCTTTTCCTCTATGTTTAAAATAAATTTTTAACAATTCTAATCCTGCTGCACTGCTGTCATCTTGTTATCACTTGGCAAGCAAATCCCTCTTGCAAAAATATCTTCACTTACGGGTTTGCTGCCTGCCTTTATAAAATCATTATTCCTGTATACCGGCTGCATATGCATTGGTTTCCATATTGGGCGGGATTCTATGTTTTCTTTTTCAAGCGCAAGTCGGATATCTTCCGGCGTTACTTTTTCTCCTTCATTTATCGTTAAACAAATAAGCCAGAAGTTTGGT
>ENA-OOZA01001845-OOZA01001845.1-human-gut-metagenome-genome-assembly--contig:-NODE-1845-length-10509-cov-2.991104_pt1 | contig 10509 bp, 8 predicted proteins | sample MGYA00241703_ERZ501378 | MGnify/ENA primary metagenome ERZ501378 (study PRJEB25962, sample SAMEA2042916) | human gut metagenome | biome: human gut; feature: human-associated habitat; material: faeces...
AAATTTTGTGCTTTTTGTCACTTTGCACAAATTTGTATTATTATTATGCTCATTTTAGACGCTTTTTTATGCACTTTTACTATATTTATTTTTACAGAGCGAACATTCGCCATTTATAAACCATCAAAAAAATGGCATCACACTACTTTACGAGCATTTTCCTATTCAATAAAAAAGCAATACAATCCTTTTTTTCAGATATGTATTGCTTTCTCTAAGCCAATAAAACATTATTTTTCTAATTCTAATGCTATTCCTTATGTGTATTTTAACCAAAATCTTCACATATTATGCAGTATTTTTACATAAATTGCGGTATTCCATAAGTTTATCCCGTGCACTCCTGCTTATGTGTTTTGGCACTTCTATTCCTACCGTGACATACTGGTCACCATAGGTCTTTCCATCCTTTTTAGATACAACACCTTTTCCCTTAAGGCGTATCTTCGTGCCGTACTGTGTTCCCTCTTTTATCTTACACTCTACATCACCATAAAGAGTGTGAACACGCACATTTCCACCAAGAACTGCCGTTGTGTAAGGCACATTTACTTTTGTATATATATCCTGCCCTTTTCTCTCATAACCCGCTTTTTTACCTACTTTAACTCTGAGGAATAAGTCTCCGTCCTCTGCTTTTCCTATACCCGGATGACCTTTCCCTTTAAGTCTTATACTGTTTCCGTCGTCAATTCCAGCCGGTATATGAACTTTTAGCGACTGCTCATTTCCTGTACTGCCATTATGCAAAGTAATCACCTTATCACATCCAAATACAGCCTCATCAAATGTTACTTCTATGTCTGCCTCTGCATTATCGCCTCTCATATCATAACCAAATCCCGATTCCTGACCTCCTGTACTGTAAAAATGTGCTCCTGAAAATCCGTCATATCCTCCAAAATCTCCGCTTTCACGAAAGCTGCCTTGACCGCCAAAATTTCCACTTCCTCCAAAGTGACCGTCATTAAACAAATCGCCAAATATGTCACCAAATATATCCGATGCATCTCCCGTAAAATGATACTCTCTATGCATTCCGTCTGCGTTATAAGGCTGACCGCCTCCCGGTGAAAATCCCTCTTCAAATGCAGCGTGACCAAACTGATCATAAAGTTTCTTTTTTTCAGTATCACTAAGTACATTGTATGCCTCTGTGATTTCCTTAAACTTCTGTTCAGCCGCCGCATTTCCCGGATTCATATCAGGATGATATTTCTTTGCAAGTTGTCTGTATGCTTTCTTAATAGCAGCGTCATCGGCATCCTTAGGCACGCCAAGGACTTCATAATAATCTCTCTTATCTGCCATGATTGCTTCCTCTTTCTTATTTAATCAACAGAAACTGCACGGAGTTTACACCCCATGCAGTCCTTATTCCAGTCAGTTATTGCTGACAATTAAACCTCTTTGTAATCTCCGTCAACTACATCATCACCGTATGGAGCTGAACCATTAGAAGCACCAGCACCCATATCAGGACCTGCACCTGCTCCCATGTCTGGGCCTGCACCACCAGCAGCCTGCTGTGACTCATATAACTTAGCGAAAAGCTTCTGAGCACTTTCCATAAGTTTTTCCTTGGCAGCCTTGATTTCATCAACCTGTGCATCTGTCATGTTTTCTGGGTCAGAACCATCAACAAGTGCCTTTAATGCGTTAAGGTCAGTCTCAACTGCAGCCTTGTCAGAAGCATCAAGCTTGTCGCCTGCCTCATCCATAGCCTTCTGTGTCTGGAATACCATTGAATCAGCTTCGTTACGTGCATCAATAGCATCCTTACGCTTCTTATCCTGAGCCTCGAACTCAGCAGCTTCCTTAACTGCCTTATCGATATCTTCATCAGACATGTTAGAACCAGCAGTAATTGTGATGTGCTGTTCCTTACCTGTTCCAAGGTCCTTAGCAGATACATTTACAATACCATTGGCATCGATATCAAATGTAACTTCAATCTGTGGAACACCTCTTCTTGCTGGAGGGATACCATCAAGTCTGAACTGTCCAAGTGACTTGTTATCTCTGGCAAACTGTCTTTCACCCTGTACAACGTTGATATCAACGGCTGTCTGGTTATCAGCAGCTGTAGAGAAAATCTGGCTCTTCTTTGTAGGAATAGTTGTATTTCTCTCAATAAGTCTTGTAGCAATACCACCCATTGTCTCGATTGAAAGTGAAAGTGGTGTTACATCAAGAAGAAGGATATCACCGGCACCGGCATCACCTGCAAGTTTACCACCCTGAACAGATGCACCAATAGCAACACATTCATCTGGATTTAATGATTTGCTTGGCTCATGTCCTGTAAGCTGTTTTACTTTATCCTGTACTGCCGGAATTCTTGTAGAACCACCTACAAGTAATACCTTTGAAAGTTCAGAAGCTGTGATACCAGCATCATTTAATGCATTTCTTACCGGCTCTGCTGTCTTCTCAACAAGGTCATGTGTAAGTTCATCAAATTTAGCTCTTGTAAGAGTCATATCAAAATGCTTTGGACCTTCAGCTGTAGCTGTAATATATGGCAGATTGATATTTGTCTGCATAGCACTTGAAAGTTCCTTCTTAGCCTGCTCTGCAGCAACTCTTAATCTCTGAAGAGCCATTGTATCTTTAGAAAGATCTACGCCTTCCTTACTCTTGAAATCATCAAGCATATACTGTGTGATTCTCTCATCAAAGTCATCTCCACCAAGTCTGTTATTACCAGCTGTAGCAAGAACTTCGATAACTCCATCACCAATTTCAATGATAGATACATCAAATGTACCACCACCTAAATCGTATACCATAATCTTCTGTTCTTTTTCATTATCAAGACCATAAGCAAGAGCTGCTGCTGTTGGCTCGTTGATAATTCTCTTAACATCAAGGCCTGCAATCTTACCGGCATCCTTAGTTGCCTGTCTCTGTGCATCGTTGAAGTATGCAGGAACTGTAATAACTGCTTCTGTAACTTTTTCACCGAGGTAGTTTTCTGCATCAGCCTTTAATTTCTGGAGAATCATAGCTGAAATTTCCTGTGGTGTGTATTTCTTACCATCAATCTCAACCTTGTAATCTGTACCCATATGTCTCTTAATAGATGAAATTGTCTTGTCAGCATTTGTTACTGCCTGACGTTTTGCAGGATCACCTACAAGTCTTTCACCATTCTTTGTAAATGCTACGATTGAAGGCGTTGTTCTAAGACCTTCTGTATTTGCGATAACAACCGGCTTACCGCCTTCCATAACTGCTACGCATGAGTTTGTTGTACCTAAGTCAATACCAATAATCTTTCCCATATTAATCTTCCTTTCTGTGCAATGCACATTAAATACTAATTTCAATTGTTATAATGTAAATGCTGCAATTAATCACTCAAAATCCAACTAATTGGCAACCTTTACCATGCTGTGACGAATCACAGTATCTCTATATGTGTAACCCTTCTCAAATTCTTCAACTACTATTCCTTCGCCTACTGAATCATCTTCAACATGCATTACTGCATTATGAACATCCGGGTTAAACTCCAAACCAACTGCCTCGATAGGTTTAACTTCAAGATCTTCAAGCATCTTCATTGTCTGCTTGTAAACCATATCCATACCTTTGGCAAATGGTGTTTCCTTTTCTTCATCCGTGATTGCTTTAAAACCACGTTCAAAATTATCAACAATAGGAAGTAACTTTTTAATTACATCTGAAGCTCCCATTTCAAACATTGCTGACTTCTCTTTATCTGTACGCTTTCTGTAATTGTCAAACTCAGCCATCTGACGCTTAACTCTGTCCTGCAGTTCATCAATAACAGCGTCTCGTGGATCTTTCTTTTTATTATCAGATTTATCATTATCTGTATCACCTGCTGCCTCCGCATCGCTTGCAGTGTTATCTGCATCTGCGTTATCAGCCTGAGCTTCTACAGTTTCAGCGTCTTTTTTTTCAGTCTTATCAATATCTTTTTCTAATTTTTCATCTTTCTTCTTTAAATCTTTTTCTTTCTTTGACACTTTTATATCCAACCTTTCCTATGATTTCTTAAAGACATCATCCAGTTGATTCTGAATTGTCTTAAGTTTTTCAACAACTTTATCATAATCCATACGTTTCGGTCCGATAATACCTATCGTTCCACGCATGCCATCCTGCAGCTCATAAGTTGCTGTAACTACGCTACAGTCTTTCATTGACTCAACCGGTGCTTCATTTCCTATATATACCTGAATTCCTGTATTATCGGAATCATCACTCTCTGTATCTTTTACAAAATCAGTAAGTGACTGTTTTTCCTCAAGTGCATATATAAGCTCACTTGCTTTCGTCGAATCGCTAAGCTCAGGATATTTGAAAATATTAGTTGCACCGCTGGTATATATCTTTAAATTATCTTCTCCGCTTATTGTCTCAACAATAGCATCAACAACTTCTTTTACAAGCTGCATATGCTCTCCTGCCTGATTCTCCATCTTAGATACAATACTAAGATTCATCTCCTGCAATGAAAGTCCTGTAAGGCTCGTATTCAAAAGAATGTTAAGCTTTAAAAGATTCTCCTGTGATAAATCTTCACTTACTGTTATTACCTTGTTACGGATTATATTGCCTTCCATAACAATAACCGCCAGAATCTTATTTGTTTCAAGCTGCGAAAGCTGGACAAATTTAAGCTTGTTACCTTTAACCTGTGGTGCACTGACCATTGTTGCATAGTTAGTATCTTTTGCAAGCACTTTTGCAACATTCTGAAGAAGTTCTTCAACCTTATCGACCTTCTGTGAAAGGATACCCTGCATTGACTCAACTTCTTTTTCTCTGTCTGTCACTACCTGCTCCCTGTTCACAAGTTCTGTCTCTTTCTGACTCATCATATCATCCACATAAAATCTGTAGCCTTTATCTGTAGGAATTCTTCCCGCTGATGTATGAGGCTGGACAATATATCCAAGTTCTTCAAGGTCTGCCATCTCATTTCTGATTGTGGCCGAACTCAGTTTCAAATCTGCATATTTGGATATGGTTCTTGAGCCAACCGGTTCGCCTGTTTCAAGATAATTTTTAATGATTGCTTTCAGAATCTTAACTTTTCTGTCATCAAGTTCCATTGACTCTCACTCCTTATCCATAAATAAATGCTGCTTATTTATCCCATGTTAGCACTCGTTAAATTTGAGTGCTAACATTTGATATACATAAAATAACACTACCTCATATTAATGTCAACACCCTTATTAAATTTTTTTATTAAGAAATTCTAAACTTTAAAAATCTCATATTAACTGCCTGGTTTATTTCATTATAAATGCTGCCAAATTCTGAATTTACCGCCTCATCCATCTCTCCACAGATGTCCATGCCTATAACTTTACGCATTTCAAATGTGTCCTCAATTATTGCAAAAAGCTCATCAACACTCATGATTCCCTGATTCCAGTTTGTTTTATATTCTTTTTCATCAAGCACATCTTTATCAACCGAAATATATACAGGTCTTTTTCCTGTCCAGCATTTATCTATAAGTTCATTTTCAAGACCATACTGTTGTCCTCTCTTTTTAAGTATTGTCTGCTTTGTAATAAACTTTACCCCCAGCTCCTTCATTTCTTTATCTATATTATCTTTGTCAACACCTACAACAGTTACTTTCCCTTTAAAGCCGGAATCTTCCACCAGATTTCTAATCCAGCCGCCGCATGATAAAACATCACCAAATGCCGGCTTTTGCATATCAGAATGATTATCAAACACTATCAGGTCAAACGGCTCCTCTATAAGACTTAACCATAAAAGTGTGAGATAATGGTAATTGCCTCCATCAATAAAATGAATACCTTTTGTCGGATATTCTTTCATCATTTCACGAAAATTTTCTTTTGCCATATCATCACAATATCCGTTTGTGCCTGTCATACTGACAGCATCTATAACTCCAGCACCGCCTTTTTTTAATTTATCAATAAATAAAGGTTGTTCATCATAAATTCCCGATACATTAACTAATGTTACATTCCCATAATCGTCCTGCATATAATACCCCGCTTTCATTTTAGTCTTTCAAATTTTCCATATAATTGAAAACATATTCTCCCCTCTGATACAAGATATGAAAAAAGCTTCTGCAAAACAGATTCCAATCCATTTTGCAAAAGCTTTATGCTTTATAATTAATTCCGATTAAATTCCAAGAATCTTTTTAACACTTGAACTCATCTCATTAACTTCACATACTGTATCATGAAGAACAGGTGCTGTTCTTATATCTTCAATTGCCTGTGGAACGGCAACATTAGAAATCTTGCTTAATTCATCTACAAGTTCAAAGTCAGTCATGCTGTCATACTTTGAATCAATAGCATCCATAACGCTTCTTGTAAACTTATATGGACTTGCTGTTGATGCAATTACTGTAACTGTATCATCGCCGGTCTCTTTCTTATATTTCTCGTAAACTGTAGCAGCAACTGCTGTATGAGTATCGATAACATAGCCTGTATCTTCATAAAGCTTCTTTATTGTAGCTGCATCTTCAGCTTCAGTTGCATAATTGCCATAGAAATCAGATAACTGTGCTTTCATCTCAGGTGTAATCTCGTACTTGCCTGTGTTCTTTAATGATTCCATAAGCTCTGAATTCTTCTTTGCACTATTTCCGGCAATTCTATAGATAAGACGTTCAAGATTACTTGAAATAAGAATATCCATAGAAGGAGATGTTGTAAGAACAAACTCTCTGTTTCTGTCGTATTCACCTGTTGTGAAGAAATCATATAATACTTTATTCTCATTTGATGCACAAATAAGCTTGTTAATAGGAAGTCCCATATTCTTAGCATAGAATGCTGCAAGGATATTACCAAAATTACCTGTAGGAACTACAGCATTAATCTTGTCTCCGGCTTTAATCTCACCATCTGCAAGAAGTCTTGTATAAGCATATACATAATAAACAATCTGTGGTACAAGACGTCCGATATTGATTGAGTTAGCTGATGAGAACTGAAATCCTGCCTCTGCCATCTCTTTTTCAAGCTCTTTGTCTCCGAAAATCTTCTTTACACCAGTCTGTGCATCATCAAAGTTTCCTTTAATTCCGATTACATATGTATTATCACCCTTCTGTGTAACCATCTGTTTTTCCTGAATCGGGCTGACACCATTCTTAGGATAAAATACAATAATACGTGTTCCCTTAACATCGGCAAATCCTGCAAGTGCAGCTTTTCCTGTATCGCCTGATGTAGCTGTAAGAATAACTATCTCATTATGTACGTCATTCTTCTTAGCTGAAGTTATAAGCAAATGTGGAAGTATTGAAAGTGCCATATCCTTGAATGCAATAGTTGCACCATGGAAAAGTTCCAGATAATAAGCACCATCAGCTTTGACAAGCGGTGCGATTACATCTGTATCAAACTTTTCATCATATGCCTTGTCGATACAAGCCTTTAACTCTTCTTCTGTGAAATCATCCAGCATAAGCTTCATTACTTCATATGCCACTTCTTTGTATGACATCTTAGATAACTCTTCAAGACTCTTGTCAAATGAAGGAATACTTTCCGGTACAAATAAACCGCCGTCCGGTGCAAGTCCCTTTAATATTGCCTGTGATGCAGTAACCTTTACGCTGTCGTCTCTGGTACTTTTGTAAAACAAACTCATTCTTCTTTCCACCCTTAATATCATTTACTAATTTTTATATGGAAAAATCAACATCATTGACATATAATAAAACCATATAATCATTTGTTATTATACAACATAGTTATGAATAAACACAACATTATTTTGCAAATTTACACATTCATTTAAAAAAAAGGAGAAAATATATGCCAGCCGGAGTTTATACTGCATATAAAAAAGACGGTACTGTTTACTATCGTTCTTCTATAACACACAAAAACAAACATATAAGTCTCGGAAGTTTCTCTTCTGAAAATGAAGCCGCCGTAACTTACAATGAAGCATGCGAAATATTGTCCCGCAGCGATTTGCACATCATAAATACAGAACTCCACACAACATCTTATTCTCCAGACATGAATATTCCTTTTGAAAAATACATAATACTTATTAATTTCAGAGATAACGGAATATATATAAAGACGCCTGTTTACCTGTGCAAAAAGTTTTTTCTCTATTTTCTGTCACCTGATAAAACGCTTATTTTCAATACGGACAGCCTGTTTTATTATTCAACCCACAAAATCATTGCACGCGGCGGGTACTATTATGTAAATGATTTTGGAATGCAGACAAGTATTCTCTCCCGTTATGGAATCCGTGCACACTCTGTCGAGGGGCGTGACTACATTTTTAAAAATGGGGATTCATGTGATTACCGTTATGAAAACATCTGTGTCATCAACCGCTATAATGGTGTGAGCATGATTGAAAAAAACGGCAAAAAATTATATCGTGCTGCCATCCACATCAACGGAATGTACCAGCTTGGAACATATGAAGCTGAAAATGAAGCTGCAATTGCATATAACAAAGCTGCTGATATGACCGAAAAGAAAACATCTGTAAAATATGAACGTAATTACATTGAAAATATTTCTTCTATACAATACGCTTCAATTTACAATAAAATAATCCTGCCTTCAAAGTTCAGAAAATACATTGATTCATTGTAAAATTTCCATGCAGTAAAAAACTCCTGCGAAGCCGTAAAAGCTGTCGCAGGAGTTATCATATTACTTTTTAATAACGCGGAGTTCACGTATAAGATTTTTAAGATTCTCAGCTTCGCTGCTCATCTGCTGGCTTGCAGCAGCACATTCCTGTGAAGTTGCTGAATTTGTCTGAACAACATCATTAATCTGGTTAACGCCTTCATTAATCTGATGAATCACATCCGTCTGTGCCTTCAAAGTCTCAGCTATATCATTTACATCGACTGTAATCTGCTTAGAATTATCAGCAACTTTTTCAAGTTTTCCTGCTGTTTCATTAGCAATTACCATACCTCTTTCAACCGCACTTACAGAATTGCTGATAAGTACTGCTGATTCTTTTGCAGCCTTGGCACTGTTCTCAGCCAGAACTGTTACCTGGTCTGCAACAACTGCAAAGCCTTTTCCGGCTTCGCCTGCTCTTGCTGCCTCAATTGAAGCATTAAGTGCAAGAAGATTCGTTCTTGATGCAATCTCGTTAATTGTTGCAATAATCTGGTCTATCTGCTGAGATGCCTCATTGATTTCATTCATAGATTCAACCATATCCTGCATTCTTGCATTGCTTGTAACAATCTCTTTTCCGAGATTATCAACACTGGTGCTTATATTCTTTGTACTCTCGGCATTCTTGTCAATCTGTTCAGCCACATTAGTGATACTAGCAGTCAGCTCTTCAACAACTGCAGCCTGATCTGTTGCACCCTGTGCAAGATCATTAGAACTTTCAGCGACCTGTCCGGCTCCTCCTGATACTTCATTAGCTGCTCTCTGTATTCCGATTACTGTATCAGACATACTGTTTTCAAATGCAACAAATGAATTAAGAATGTCAACAAAATCACCTTTCCATTCAACTTCAGGCTGAACTGCAAAGTTACCCTTTGAGAATTCTTTCATTGAATGTCCAATATCGTCAACATATGAACTTAAAATTCTTATTGACTTTCTAAGATTATGTGCAAGCTGTCCAATTTCATCATCAGAATGATAATCAAGCTGACTGTGGAGATTTCCCTGTGTAAGTTCTGCTGCGACTTTTTCAATTTCACCAAGTGGCAGCATAATAGAATTGACAATATTCTTACTTGTCTTTTTTGAAATAACTATTGCTACAATAACAAATATAATTATTGCTGCAATTCCTGCTATAGCATAGAAAAATGTAAACCAGATTGCAGTATTTCTTGTTACATCAGTATCGGCATCAAGTTTATCTCCGATGCTGATTACATTATCAAGTGCCGGTGTACACTTATTAAGTATATCATTTGTTGCAGCAGTAATATTTCCTGCCTTTATTTCTTTTATAATTGAATATCCAATTGTTCCCCAGTCATTTAAAGCCTTTGAATACTGATTATATAAATCCGTATCAACTGTATTAAGACCTTTTAATATAAGAAGTTCTGAGTTAACATTATTTAATATATCCTTGACATCACTTTCATATGTATTATATGATGACTTATCTGTATTAAGTGCCATTTCACGAATACTTCTTGCTGCGGAATTAACATCAATTATACATATCTTTACTGCTCTGTCTGCACGCTCAACCTTCTGTACATAATTAAGCATGTTAGCAAGAAGCAACACAATTACTATAAGTGACAAAATTCCAGATGCTATCATTATTTTGATTACTTTGTTATATCCGTTTCTCATCTTATGGGCAATAGATGCGTTTTTTTTCTTTTCTTCTGCATTTTATTTCCTTTCATTTAAACCATATATTTATAGAGAAATTTAATCATTATAATACACTAGTTGTCAGCGGATTGATATATTACATTATTACTATTTTTCTTATATGTATATGACTAAAGTACCGGCATACGAAATA
>ENA-OOZA01001848-OOZA01001848.1-human-gut-metagenome-genome-assembly--contig:-NODE-1848-length-10505-cov-12.465742_pt1 | contig 10505 bp, 9 predicted proteins | sample MGYA00241703_ERZ501378 | MGnify/ENA primary metagenome ERZ501378 (study PRJEB25962, sample SAMEA2042916) | human gut metagenome | biome: human gut; feature: human-associated habitat; material: faeces...
TTACGTGCCCCGCAGTCCCCTCTATATCATCTTATTCCCATCGTACCTTACTGTGCGTTTACTTTGCCGCCCTCTACTACCAGGCTGTCCTCATAGTCCAGACCATAGGTGTCTGCCAGAGTTGCTTCGTAATCTGCATGGAAAAAGTTCTCCTCACCCAAAGCTGCGATCTCATCATTGATCCAGTCAAGCAGTGTGGTGTTGCCCTTGGAAACAGCGGGAGCAATGGTGTCTGCACTGCCCAGGGAAGGAATACCTACGGTATATCCTTCGTTCTGCAGAGCGAATGCGATAACTTCGGTGTTATCATTTGCCCATGCAACAGAAGTGCCGTTCTCGAAAGCTTCTTTTGCGGTTGCATAGGAATCAAACTTCTGTAAAGGAATATCCGGATAGTTTGCGATCAGATATGTCTCAGCGGTGGTGCCGGAGATTACAATGATGGAATCATCTGCATTCCAGTTGTCTAAGGAAGTGATCACATTATCATCCTTGGATACCACGCCAAGTGACACATTCATATAAGGAGAAGCGAAATCCACTTCCTCTGCTCTCTCGGGAGTTACGGTAAAGTTCGCCAGGATCACATCTACCTTACCGGTCTGTAAATACTCAATACGATTGGCTGCCTCTGTAGATACGAAATTCACATCTACCCCCAGGTCTTCGCCGAGTCTTCTTGCATAATACACATCATAGCCCTGATATTCACCGTTCTCATCCACATAGCCGAACGGGTTTTTATCGGAGAATACTCCGATGTTAATGGTTCCGCTCTCCTTGATCTCATCCAGTGTGCGGTATACTGCCTTGCCGTCTGCTGCCGCTGCGCTTCCTGCGTCTGCGGTTTTGCTGTCACTGCTGCCGCATGCGGTCAGTCCCAGTGCCAATACTCCTGTTAATGCCAGTGCCAAAACGCTCTTCCACTCAAACTTCTTCATAATCCTTTTCCTCCTCTTCGATGTCTCATTTAAGTATCGAATCAACTTATGGGTAGGATTATATCTCCTATTTCATACTATGTCAATAGGAAAACAGTAATTTGTTTTTGCTTTTTGCGAAAAAATAAAATCAATGCTATAATACTTTTGTTACTTTTGATTGTAAACAGACCTTGTAACCGGAATTCCGTAAGAGATAATAAAATAATAAAGGAGAACAAAAGGATAATATATGAAAAAACCGATTTCACGTTTCTATCTGCTGTTGGTTCTCGTTCCGTTACTGTTACTGGCGAGCATGGGCGGCTATTACTTTCTGGAAGAAACTGCTGCAGGCAGCGATGTTGTTGTCGTTCCACAGACCCCTGCACCGCCTTCTGCCACACCGGTTCCCGTCCCTACTCCGGAGCCGACCCCCACTCCCTTCCCGGAGCATGACATTACGCTCATGGCTGTCGGGGACAACCTGATGCATCTGGGAGTCGTGGCCAGTGGAAAACAGGAGGACGGAACTTATGATTTCTCCATGCTGTTTCAGGGGATTTCACCCTTCTTAAACGCGGCAGACATCCGGATCATCAATCAGGAAACTGTCATGGGCGGCAATTCCCGGGGATTTTCCGGTTTTCCCTATTTTAATTCTCCTACCGAAGTTGGGGATGCGATTGCGGATGCCGGATTCAACGTGGTCCTGCAGGCATCCAATCATACCGCGGATCAGAAGCTGGACGGCCTGTTGTACTGTGCGGATTTCTGGAAAAACAAGCACCCGGAGGTACTGGTAACCGGTATTCACGAAGACGCTTCACAGGCAGATGACATTCCGTTACTTACCATCGATGATGTCACTTTCGCCATCTTAAATTATACCTACGGTGCCAATACCGAGACACTTCCCTTAGATCTGCTTGGGCATCTGAATCTTCTGTGTGCCGTAAATGAGAAAAACGGACAGATGGACTTCACCACGCTGAACCCGCAGGTCTTAGAGGATATCTCCCGGGCAAAAGAACTGGCAGATATCGTCATCGTCTGTCCTCACTGGGGGACTGAGTATTCCTCCAAAATCTCAAGCTATCAGGAAAAATGGGCACTGGAGATGACAGAAGCCGGTGCCGATGTCATTATCGGAACCCATCCCCATGTGGTAGAGCCTGTGGAATGGATCACCGCAGAAAACGGCAATGAGTCTCTGTGCTATTATTCGCTGGGCAATTATGTGTCCACCCAGAAAAATGCTCTCAGCATGTTAGAGGGTATGGCCTGGCTGACTTTTCACGTTGCAGAGGACGGTGTCTCCATCGAGCGGAAGACCACCGGTGTGATCCCGCTGGTCTGTCAGTACACCTCCGGACCGGTACGGTTTGAAAATGTCTATCTGCTGGAAGAATATACCGAAGAGCTGGCGGCCTCCCACGGCATCCGCAATTATGCCGGTGTGGTCCTTCATCTGGAAGACCTGCAAAAATGGAGCGACGAGATCCTCGGTGATTTCGTACTCACCAAAGATCAGGCGCTCCATAATTTCAAAACCGATTCTATTAATCAATAACGTTTCTCATACCGATGATGGGACTGTAGTCCACAGCACTGATAATGACACCTTTCCGTGAATTGGCGGAATGGATGATCTGTCCGTCACCGATATACAGTCCTACATGGGTACAGCTCTTCCCTCCATTGGAACTATAACATACAATATCTCCTGGCTGAAGTTCTTCAGAACTGATACTGCGTCCGGCACCGGAATACTGTCCTCCCGGTGTACGGCTGATAGAATAGCCGAACTCCGCATAGATAAAGCAGGTGAATCCGGAACAATCTGTACCTCCTGACAGACTGGAACCTCCGTGTACATACCGGTTGCCCAGATACTGCATGGCATAATCAATGATTCCCTGTCTGAGCTCCGCATTTGAGGTATAAGTTGTAGTGGGAAGTGTGATGTTCGTGATCACCTCCGGGGCATCCTGCTCGGCAGTCTGTTCTCTTGCCTGCAATGCCTTCTGCGCGGCAATTTCCGCCTGTTCCTCTTCTATTGTCTTCGCATAGATAAATTCTTCCGAGATCGTAACATATTCCGCAGAGACATAGCCTTCCTTGCTGTCGGTGTACTGTACCTTCAGCCAGTCTCCGTCATTCTCCAGAATTTTTACCTTTTCTCCATTGTCAATGTAACCAATTCTTTTTGCATCTGTGGCAGGATCCTGTCTCACATTCAGACGGTCTGCGATAACAACAGCATATCTGGTCACATAATTGTCTACAACCTCAGCTGCTGCATCTCCATAGATGAAAAACTCTGCCTTGATATAACCCTCCACATTACCGGAGATGATCCGGAACCAGTCCTGATCCTCTCCTGCCACATCCAGGATCTGTGCCACCGCTCCGTCATAGATTTTGCCCACTACAGCACTGTCTGTGTTCGGTTCTGTCCGGACATTGACGTAATTCGTCACATTGGCGATCGCTAGCGATGCATACTCATCTGCGTTCGTATCCTCTACGGAAGCTTCGTCTACCGGAACATCCTCCGGATCCGACACCCCTTCCAGTGCTCTGGGATCTTCCGTCTCGCCACCCTGTACCGCCAGCAGATCCTCTATGGTAATCTGTCCGGTAGCCGGGATCGGCTCGACACCGATCTGATGTATTTCTGCCGCATGTACTTTCTGTACCGAGGCTTCACTCTGTATTTTTAGTTCTCCGTTTCCTGCTGCCACCACCATACTGACTCCGGTGAGAGCTACCGCCAGTGCCATGAACATTCTTTTTTTCATTATAATCCCTGTTACTTCCTACAATTACTGTTTTCTGATGACATTCTGTATAATAGCACATAAAGCAGCACCCGTCCACGAATATCTCCAAATATCTCAAACTACTTAAAATACTGCATCAACTCTTCCAGATCCGTGGATGCCTTTTTAATTGTTCCTGTATCGTCCGAAATTTTGTTAACTGCTTCTGCGATATCAGATACGTTTGCCGTTACTTCCTCGTTGCTGGCTGCATTCTCTTCACTGAGCGCAGAACCAGGCTTCTTAACATGTCGGATATTGCATCCTGAACTATGCTCTCCCGTTCTCCGGCAAAAGCCATTCCCAGAATCTCTCCGTCATCGGAACATACCGGCATATAATAGACATAATATTCTTCTCCCTTAATCTCTACTCCATCAGTTTCATAATCGTTACCGGCTCTGACCGTCTCCCATATCTGTGGATCAGCCTTGGTTCCTTCTGCCCTGTTCCCATCCTTGTCCACAATGGAAGTAATAAATCTCTCATCCTCCATGAAAAGCGTCTGTTCAATATGCTCATCCTGCAAAGAATCTATAAACTGATAACTGATATCATCCTTTTCCAGAATATCCTCACGGATATCCCATGTGAAATACTGCTCCACTGATGTAGCACATGCTTTCAGCCGCAGATAGGTACTGTCGACCAGTTCATCTTTCATTTTGCCCGATGCAGTCTGAAATTTTTAAAAATAAAGAATGCTTACGCCATGTAACATCGTGGTATTTCTCCAGTTCTCCGTTCCCAACGATCCGGTGTGCCAGATCAGTAGTCCGGTGTTTTCGGCATTTTCTCTTCTGCCTACTTCTGCCGTAAGCTCCACTCCCCGGGCATAGCCCCTTTCCTGCTGTACCACCGTAGGTTCCGTAACCGTCCATGCTTTTGCCGATAATATTCCGTTCTCATACCGCACCCAAATTCTGCATCCCGTTACAAAGCAGTTTGTCACGACCTCGCGGGAAATGCACTGCGCCTGTCCACGCACATACTGTATCAGATACATGGATACCGCATCGGAATGGGCCGCCGTACGGATGATCCGAAGTCCATAACCGTCCAGAGTGTCCGTGTCCGTCTTGATGCAGACATCCAGATACTGTCCGGCGCTGCCAAAACCCTGTCCGGCAGACTTTGCCGGATCGGCTTCCAACAGGACTTCCATATTCCGTTTGGTTTCCGTTCCCATCTCCGGTGCCGTGGTCGGCGTATAGCGGATCCTGGCCCCCTGCATTCCCTGATAGAGCCCTTCGCCCTTACTGCCGTCCCCTGTTGCACCGTAGTGCCAGGAGACCTGCGTCTTTTCCCGGTCCCACTTTTCAAAATCACAGGTATCCGCCGGACGCTTCGCATCAAAATTCCATACACCTTTTTCGTTTCCGGCATGGCTGTAAAGAGGAAGGTTATGAAAATCTGTCCAGATCCTGTCTGTTTCCACATCTTCCGGCGAAATAGCTTTTTCATAAAAGCACTGCACTGCTTCCCCGTATTCGCTGCGATTCGTTCTGGGTCTTATCTGTGCAAAAATATAATATCCCACATCATCTCCGGTGAGGGCATAAACTTTCTCCGGCTGATCCGGTTGGGAGATTGCCGTCACGATTTTGTCCTCTACCCGAATGTTTCTACTTCGATACCAGATAATATCCGAGCAGTCATTCTCCGCTTCCGTAAAATCATAAGACAGCCGCAGCATTTTGCCTTCAAGACAGATCACCGGATTGCCCGTAAGCCTTGGTGCCGCCACTTTCCGGGGATGAATTCTGACATACGCACCGGTCTGCAATCCCTCTTTGGTCTGCGCCGTGAGTACTACTTCCGTCTCATGGTCTATATTACTGTCTTTCAGTTGCAGCAGACAGCTCCCCTCCGACACACGCTGTATTTCTATGGAGTCTGCACTGTCTCCTTCTATTTTAAAATGTATCTCACACTTCCTCTCACGCCCATCAAAGGTCAGGCATTTTCCCTTTATATTTATGGAAGATCCGCCTGCTTCCAGTTCAAAAGCCTCTGACTCCAGCAGAAGCTGTGTAGGAATATCTGTTTTTCCGGCAAAGCGGATCACTTCTCCGTTCCCCAACGGGTCCCAGTCGTCTTTCCCGCCCAGAAGATTATAGACATTGTAGATCGTTTCTCCATCCTTACGGATATAGTAGGCCTCTGCCAGCATCTTTTCGTCAATGTCCACCGTATGGGAATCCGCAACCTCCGGAGGCGTAAACCGGCCTTCCGGATATGTCACATTCGCCTGATAGCACTTCAATGCTACGGAAGGATATTTCGTCCACAAGACCGCAACTTTGGTGTCCGGCAGACCTGCGAAGCTGCTGTCGATCAGTGTGATCTGTCCTCCGACTTTTGTAAAATACTGTGCGTGAGTCTCCCCATCCTGTGGATATTTACAATGAAATGTACAGTTTAAGAATACCGCTCCCGTACCGGAAGCCTGATAGATCGGCATTCCGCTGTAAAAATCAAACTCACAGTCCAGGTACACTGCATTTCCATTCAGAGCATCGTCCGTCTGTTCAAAATGACAATGTTCATACAGGCTTCTGCCCGCGCCACATACAGGATACAGGTTCAGACGACTGACAAACCGGCAATTCTTCGCATGGAACTTATCGGCATTCGTATCCGCCAGCTGTGCCTGTGTAATGGCTTCTGTCCTCTTTTTCACAGACTGCGCAGGATCCAATGCATAATCCAGATCCACGCAGCAATAATTCCCCAGAGTCAGGTTTTCCATCTCCAATTGTTCCCCGGAAAAATGGAACAGAGTATAATTCCCCTTCGCTCCATGGTCGTTCCCCCGGTTGGCGGCAATCACCACATCCTCCGGGTTCTCCGACAGCCCCACCAATTTCAGATTTGCGCAGTTTACCTTGCATCCGTAAGGGTAAAGATCCTTCGGATCCTCCCTTACGATCACCGCCTCCGACTGCGGATCCTCCAGCCAATAGATGCCGGGAGCAATGTAGACCGTCACCGGGTGTTCCACAGTTGCTGCGTTTAGTGCTCCATCCGACAGGACTTCTCTGATGTTATTGTAAGTGTATGGATTTTTCTGTACTTCCTCGTTCGCAAACCTGCTGTCCAGCAGGAGATGACAGGAATCGGGGTCAGGTTTTATCATAAATGTTTTCCCTTCCTCAGAATAAAATAAGTGACTGATTACTTTTTACTATAGTAAACGACCGCTTATTTATCAAGAGATTAAGTTATTAATATCCTACCATAGAAGTAAAAATTATGGTGAGAAGTCATGAAGAATTGTATCATGCTATGGAAAAATGACGCTGTTGATCTTGCCATCAACAACCAGAGAAGAGCTTTTTCGGATGCGTATAATAATGAAGTGCTGGCAGAAAGTAAAATTTATATTGAACTTTCCTCCAAAAATCCACTCAGTAAATTAAGTTCCCTGGAAACCGAAGATTTAAAAAATAACCCCTGCATTCTTGTCATCAACCAGACCGGACAGCAGGATACCGCTTGCCTTTTTCACACTTCTAATAAACCACTGCTGCCAGAATGATATATACCAGAATCGACACCATACAGTACATAGAATTGGTTGTTGATACATAGGCACTGCCCTCTTCCTTTTTCAGAAAAGTCTGCATGCTGAAAGTGGCCGGCGCCGACATATAGGAAATGATGGCAAGATTCAACAGCATGTTATCTCCTATCCACAAATGCACTGCCCACAGCACTCCAATTGCCATAAGTGTCTGTAGCAGAACTCTCATCAGGATTGTCTTCAGGCATGGCCGGATCAGTTCCTTTGTCAGTTCCATGCTATATCCCACAACCATCAGAATGATTGCTGTCACGGATGTGGTAAGGATCCCTTCCACCGCCAGATATGCACCGCCGAAGGGACTGTCGATCAGGCAAATCACCACCTTGGACAGTCCTGCCAGGATTCCAAGCACACTTGCAATAAATGCCGGTGTGTGGAATGCACTCATACATAGTTTCTTTGCATTGATCTTCTCTCCGTTTTCCACCTGTCCCAGCATCCCCATATAGATGCTGAATCCAAACAAAAGTCCTGCAATATCCAGTACTGCGATCTGTGAGAGATTTTCCTGCCCGCACAGGCTGGTATACAAAGGATACGCCATGAGGCCACCCTCATATACACTGACCATAAACGGCAGGTACTTGCGGTATTCTCCGTTCATAAGCGGCTTCAACAGAAATCCTACTCCGAAAGATACCACCAGCATAACGAACATAATCCCCACCAGTTTCCAGGTCTCCACACTGTAATCCGCTGTGGCCAGTGCATGAAAGATTGCCACCGGAAGCATGATATTGGTTACCAGCAGTTTCATATTATCTATTCCGCTTTTGGTAAGTAACTTTAATTTTCTGCATGCCATACCGAGAACCAGCATGACAAGTACCGGCAATATAATTTCTAATATTCTCATTTGTTATCCCTTTCCGAGGTATCCTATACTTTTTTATTTATTATACTTCGATTTTCCTATCCTGTATATTATGTATCCCGGAAGTTTTGTAGAAATGTTTTAGAATTGATGCAGAAATGTTAATGCCAGAATTCGGTCTCCATTTCAGATATGCAAAAAGGCACTGTATCTCAATTTTTTTGAAATACAATGCCTTTTTTACAACACAATCTTACCCAAAGAAATTATACTTGTTAGCCTCAAAAGCTTCCATATAGGTTGCCCCATTGGAACCATACCGGTTGGATGCGCTGACCACATTTTCGGAAGCATTCTTATTGATGTGCTCACCGAGAAATCCTATTTTGGAGGCAATGCCATTCTCTCCTCCCAGTACCTTCTGTAAGGTATCCGCATCCGCATTCCGGAATACTTTCTCGTCCACGATCAGGCTTCCGTCCTTTGCCTGACTGATTCCTATACTTTCCAGTGATTCTTTACTGCCCGCTGGAATGTTTTTTAACTGTTGCTGGTAAAATTCATTCATGATTCCGCCGGTGGTCTTAAGCTGCTTCATGGTAGCATTGTACGCTTCCACCATTTTGTTCACATCACTCAGGATGTCCGTGGTGTCTCCGCTCTCTTTTACCTTGTCGTAGAGGGAATCCTTATCGCTGCCTGCAAGCTTTGACGCAGATTGGCTCAACTTCTCCGACAGATCCTCCAGCTTTGCATAATTATTTTTCCTCAGAATGTCCGTGGCACCGGTACTTGTGGTGTTCATGCTCTTCCCGATGGTTCCCAGCAGGTTCTGGGATGACTTGTTATTGATAATGTCCAAGAGCGACGTTCTCTGAATGGGAATCCCGCTTTTTGCTGCGGAATTTGCCAGCATTTGGGTTGTGATCCTCATTTTGCGACCTCCTTTGATCTGCAATTTTTTCTCTCTGTCTTCTATATCGCCGCTTTTCTTTCACCCTTAATATGTCTTGTAACGAACCGATCTTTTCATGTAACGAAACATCAAAAAATCAGCAGGCCCATCACCCGCTGATTCCTTTCTGAAGCATCACCGCTTACACTTTTCTCAGATACTTCATGTATGCGGTGACAAAGTCATTATATTTCTGTTTTGCTAAAAATACGCTCTCACCGTTTTTCAATTCTATGTTGCTGTTGTCATACCGGGCGACCTCCTGCAGATTCACAAGAAATCCTCGATGGGAGCGGAAAAAGCGATCTCCCAGCTTCTGCTCCAGCACTTCCATTTTTTCATAAAAACAGTAGGGCTCCTTCTTTGACTTGGTGTGCAGCATAATTTTTCTGGCCTGGTTCTCGGCATAGAGGATATCATCCACAGGAATCCTGACATAGTTGCCGCCTACTTTTATAACCAACGGTTCAACATTCTTTTTACTCCGGATCTGGCAGATTGCCCTGTCCATGACTTCTGTGAACTTCTGCTCATCGATAGGCTTCAAAAGATAATGAAACGCCCCCACATCATAGCCTTCAAACACATATTCACGTAAGGCCGTCACGAAGATAATCAGTGCATCCGACCTTTCACGGATCTTTCTGGCCGTCTCCATACCGTCCGGTTCCGCCGCATTCTGCTCCCGGTTCAGGGAAATATCTAACAGGATCAGGTCAAACGTCGTCGGATCCGCCAACAGTTCTCCGCCGTCGACAAACAGTCGGATTTCCCCCTCCGTACATTTCTCTACCAGCCTTTTCAGGTATTCTCTTATGGGCTGTTCATCGTCACATATTGCTATTTTCAGCATTCGTCTTCTACTCCCCCGGATCTTATTCCATTCAAACATTTCCTTTTTTATATCGCCACTTTTCCTTTGAAATTCAATCCTATGTAACGAAATGCGATTTTTGTGTAACGAAAAAATCAGCGGGTATATAGCATCCCAAAAGCTCTCTCTTGCGGGAGAGCTTGGTCTGCACCTGTAAAGTCAAGGTTGTTTTGGTGTAAATAGCATAAAAACGACAAATTCCATACAAAAAATTCCCCAAATCAGAAATTTTTGTACGGAATTTACTTATTTTGCTTATATAGCGAAAATGGAGACTTTTCAAACGGTAAAATTCCACATTTTTGTATTTTTTTCGTCCAAAACGGCGATTTAAATACAAACAAGATTTCCACTGACTGTCCCGATGCAACGCTCACAAAGAGAATTACTATCACTCTGCGAACAGTTCCTTCTTCCGTTCAATCATCTCATCAATCTTCTCAATATACAGCCCTACATCCTTGACATTATCACACCGTTCGATCCGTCCATCGGGGAAGACTCTCTTGGTGATGCTTCCGGCGCCTA
>ENA-OOZA01001853-OOZA01001853.1-human-gut-metagenome-genome-assembly--contig:-NODE-1853-length-10490-cov-3.538572_pt1 | contig 10490 bp, 7 predicted proteins | sample MGYA00241703_ERZ501378 | MGnify/ENA primary metagenome ERZ501378 (study PRJEB25962, sample SAMEA2042916) | human gut metagenome | biome: human gut; feature: human-associated habitat; material: faeces...
CCAGTCAATGCCGTGCAGAAGCTGTTCTGTCTGTTCCGAGGCAAGTTCAAATGCCTGTTTCATTTTGGCAGAATCGCCTCTGATGTTTTCAGGGAGCGTGCCATAAGACACGGTCTGAATCTGATAGCCGTGTTTTTTTGCAAGACGGGTTGTGTAATAAAGAAGTGGTTTGTCAGCAGTATATCCGATGCCGGGAAAAATAACAGCCAGTTTTGGCGCATTTTTGTCTGCTCCGGCAGTGTATGCGGAAGCTTTGTCATAGAGCATCTGCTCATGAAGTTTTTCCTGAAGATCCTTTAAAGTGGTGGAAGTCATACAGAGATCTGACGGAAGGTAATCATAATCTGTGATGACACCGTTTTCTTCCGCAGAATAAACAATGTGTGAAGCACCCATGAGCTCCATATCTTCTTCAATATCTGAAAGTAATTCTTCGTATGTTTTCATTTTGATCAGATCCTTTTTATAATGTAGGGGTAAAAAACAAGATAATTATGGCATGTTTTAGCGGAGCTGGCAAGAAAATCCGTTGTTGTTCATAATAGCAATTGTGGGATTCGTCATTACAAAAGTATAAGTCAGGACAAGAGAGTGTGCATAACGATATTGCCCGTTTACTCTTGTGATGGTATCATAAAATATAAATAATAAATATTTTCAGAGGAGAACTCAGATGGCAATATCACAGGATGAGACATTAAAAGGAAATGAAAAAATAGAAGAAGCAATTCTGGGATTACAAAAAGAAACTTCGCAGGAAATGCTGGCGCATGTACTTACGGTTATCCGCCGGAGAATGAACGAAAACGGACAGGTGATCGTTGCTGTGGAGATGAATCCCGGAAATACTCAGATGGCAGTAAAAAGTGTCCAGACTGAAGATGGAAAGTGTTGGTGGTATGCGTTTACCAGTTTTGATGAGGAGATGAAAGGCCCGGAATCGGTAAAATCCACTTTTTTGACAGATATAGGGAAATTGTTTGATGCAGCAATGACTGTTCCGGAAATCGAGGGTGTGATTCTGAATCCGTGGAATCGTACGATCATGCTTGATAAGCAACTGATCCGAATCATTAAACCAGAAAACAAGTAAGAATTAAGAAAATCGATATTAAGTCCCTGTTCAATCTGGAAGTGCATATTCCGGCAACGGGTGAAGAAATATGGGAGATTTTATAGATGCAATAGAGGAGAACCAGGAGTATAATAAAGGCATAATCAGATTTAACGCAAAGGAGAAGAGCGTGTATGAAAAAGAAACCTATTACCGTATCATCCATCCTGAGCATATTTCTATTTTTGGCAATAGCATTTCTGATCATAGGATGTTGGAGTATCACCGGTAAAGGCCGACTTCGAACAAAAGATACAATTGAACCGCTGCCATGCCAACGGCAGTGAAATCAACATTGAATCCTATGTTCAGGGAAGCCAGTATGATTATGTACAGATTTATCGTGCGGACGGAGACCCGTCGCAGGGAAGTACCTTTGTACTTTTAGATCAGATGCTTATCTCAACCAATTACTGGTATTCGGATTCTTATGGAGGAAAGTACTGGTATACATCAGGGGATAATGACAAAATAACCTGCTTTTCTCATTCTTGCAGTGTAGATGAAGATGTTGTTTCTGCAACAGTCAAATTATCCGCTCCGGTAGTGACAAGATGCCATTCTTATAACAACAAAAATGTTAAACTTTGTTGGTGCTGCACTCCAAAAGCCAAAGGTTACCAGATATACAAATACACTGAAAAAAAATGGAAACGAATAAAGACAATTAACAAAAAATCTACTCTCACTTATACAGATAAAAAAGTAAAAGAAGGAAAAACCTACAAGTATAAAATCCGTTCATACAGCGTTGTATCCGGGAAAAAGATTTACAGCAGCTTTAGCTCTGTTCGTAAGGTATCACTGAAACGTCTTACTGTGCGTGGAGATTACAAGGCCAACAGTGTCTATGGCCCTTCGCTGAATTCCAGCCAGCTTATGCAGGTTCGAAGAGTTGTTCAGAGCTTCAAGACCAATTATATCCGAAAGGGAATGAGCGAGTATGATAAGGCTCTTGCAGTTTTCCTTTATCTGAGAAGCAACTGCAGTTATGCGAGACGTGGCTTGCAGTACAATAATGCCAATAATGCATGGGGAGCCCTCGTTTACAACGAAGCTCAGTGTTCAGGTTTTGCCAGAGCCATGAAAGCGCTCTGTGATGGAGTCGGAGTCAAGTGCAAATATGTACATGCAAATTCCAAAGCTGTTAATCCGAGTCATCAGTGGAATGAGATCCGCATTAATGGCAAGTGGTATATTGTGGATGCCCAGAGTGGATTTTTCCTTGCCGGATCGAACACCTGGAAAAATATGATGGGTATGCGTTGGAATACGAAAGGTCCTCCTAAATGCAGCACCAGTGATCACAAAAAATTTGGATTTTATGGCAGTATTGTATAATAATGTTTGAAATAACATAAGAGAAGCCTCCGCTTAAATCTTACGATTTTGAAGCGGAGGCTTTATTTTATATATTTATTTTACTTCCACAAGTTCAATTGTGAAGTTCAGTTCTTTGCCTGCCATTTCGTGGTTTGCATCAAAAGTGATCGTTGTTTCTTCTTTTGCGGCTACTTTAACCGGGAATGGCTGTCCGTACTGGTTGGACAGATATACCTGCTGTCCGACCTCCAGATTCTCTGAACCAGGAAGCTGTGCAATCTCAAGTGTAAAGATAGCATCCGGATTTGTCTGTCCGTAAGCTTCTTCCGGCATCAGATGAACTTCTTTGATCTCGCCGATTTCCATGTTTGCAACGGCAGCATCAAAGCCTTTGATCATCTGTCCTGCACCGCAGATAAATTCCAGCGGTTCTCCGCGGTCATAGGAAGAATCAAACTGGGTTCCGTCGTTGAAGGTTCCTTTGTAATGTGTACGGCAGGTTTTTCCTACGTTTGGTCCTGTGATATCACTCTTGTGGCCACCGCATCCGCCGCAGCTTCCTCCGCAGGAATGTCCCTCTTCATGGCTTCCGCAGGAATGACCTTCTTCGTGGTGATGGTGGTCACAGTTTGCTCCTGTAGAAACCAGTTCACCTTTCAGATATGCTTCAACAACATCATCAGTGTTTCCCTGTGCACCGGCAACCATCTCAATTCCTGCCTCTGTGAGAGCTGTCTGAGCGCCTTCGCCGATACCACCACAGATCAGAACATTGATACCCTGTTCAGCCAGAAGTCCTGCCAATGCGCCGTGTCCTGTTCCGTTGGAACCGATCACTTCGCTTGAAACAACCTTGTCGTCTTCTACTTCATAAACTTTGAAGTTTTCTGTTTTTCCAAAATGCTGAAAAACATTTCCGTTATCATAAGTAACTGCAATTTTCATTGTAAAAATCCTCCAATTCATACTATATTGCTCAGATTAGTATATCTTGTCAGGCAAATAAAAGCAACCTCTATGCAGTTACCATTTTTTGGAGTCTGTCCAAATCGGCAGCATCCGGATGGGATAATGCTTTGTCAAAGTTCTCAATCAGCATGTCCAGATGCGGCATAGGATCTGGCTGCTCTTTCATTTTTACATAACGTGCTCTTACAGAGCCCGGCATCCTGCCCTGGCACATATATTCTCCAACCACGGTATTGCTCTCATTAATAAGCTTTTTGACATTGTCAAGGATATTTGTGAAGTACTCTTCACTGCCACCGAATCCGGCTGTCCCAAACAGAAAGATTTTTCTGTTTTTCAGCTTCGCCAGCAGTTCTGCTGTAGCTTTGTCCGCACTTCCCTTATCTGTCCAGAATCCAATATACAATGTTTCTGAAGCAGGAACGTCTCCTTCAACTGCACCAAAAAGATCGCAGTTTTCCTGCGGCAGTGCCTCATGGATCGCATCAGCCAGTTTTCTGGTGTTTCCTGTTTTACTGTTAAATATAATTGAATATCTGTCTTTGTTCATCTCTCAGCGCACCTTTCATTATTTTTTGTTATACCTATTGTAGTCTTCTTACTTATATTAATGCAATAAGATTTTTTTGATAAATGGTATGACCGTTATATGAAGTTGAGGACAAGAAGATTATTGGAACTGAACTTCAAGATTGAACTTGTCGAAGTAAAATAATCAGCCTGAGTCAGAAACATAGCGCGGTTTTTGTCATATAATGTCGAACTGTTTTTATGGACGGAAAGACCATAACGTGCTACCATTAAAGAAATAAAGTTGTAACAATTCTACAGAACATATCTTTTTCTTTAATGAGCAACAGCCTCATGTCTGACATTCAAAAACTGTTCTGGTTGATAAGGGGAATCTCCATGTTTCAGTCAATATTGTTGGATGGATTTCCACAGGAAACAAAATATGTACGAAAGAAAAAGACCAGAGCGAGAAGTTCTGGCCTTTTTCTGTAGATGGTATTCCGTGAGGTGCTTTGCCATGAAGATGATAACATACAGAGACATGCAGAATCCCATTGCATTGTTGAGGGAGTGAAGATTATAATGAGGTAAATGGTAATTATCCGGCAGGTAGTAACAGTGAGGGTGCTGAACAGTTGCAGTAATGACAGAATCGATTAAATGAGAGTGAGGTAGATAAAAATGGCAAAAATTTGTGTTATAAAGAAAAATGATGAGTATTCTGTGGATTATCAGACAGGAAAGTAAAATGAAATGAAAAGAAAAGAACGTTTGCGTTATTATAGTCTGTATACAGTGATTTTTGCAGTACTCAGCTTTCTGGTATTCTTCATATTCATCAAAAATGGAAGATCCTTCGTCTATGAATCAAATGGAGAAGATGGGATTGCTCAGCATTATATGTCACTTGTATATTTGGGAAATTATCTTCGGGATATTCTGCATAATCTGTTTATAAACCATAAGCTGATTATTCCACAGTGGGATATGACACTGGGGCTTGGGGCAGATGTGATCACTACCATGAATTATTATGTGCTGGGGGATCCGCTGAATTTGCTTGCGGTATTTGTATCCCCTAAAAAAACGGAATATTTGTATACATTTTTGATCGCTTTAAGGATTTATCTTGCAGGGCTGGTCTTCTCTGTGTATTGCAGACACTGGAATTTCAGACCATTTTATATCCTGCTGGGAAGCTACATATACTGCTTTGGAAACTTTGCTTTATATACAGGAATCATGCATCCGTTTTTCCTGAATCCGATGATTTATCTTCCTCTTTTGCTTCTTGGCATTGAGAAGATTTTTGAGAGAAAATCACCGGCAGTTTTTGTATTGTCTGTGTTTCTGTCGGCGGTCAGCAATTTTTATTTCTTTTATATGCTGTCAATTTTTATGTTTATTTATGCGGTTTTCCGATATGTAATGATTTTTCATAAAATCCAGCTGAAGGAACTTGTGGGATGGCTGATCAGATTTATTGCATTGTACGTACTGGGAATCGGGCTGGCGGGATTTTTGTTTCTGCCGAATGCACTTTCAATACTGACTTCATCCAGAATGAGCGTTGCACATTATGTTCCGCTGCTCTATCCAGCGGAGTATTATCAGCAGTTTCTGGCTTCTTTTGTGTTTAATAACTGTGGATATTATACACTTATGGGATTTTCGTCAATGGCACTTTTGAGCATGTTTCTGCTTTTTATGAAAAAAGGAAACCTGCATTTGAAGATTGGAACGGGGCTTCTTGTGGCTTTTCTGGCAATTCCGTATGTAGGACATGTGTTGAACGGGTTTACCTATGTATCAAATCGCTGGAGCTTCGTTTTGGCGTTTCTGGTGGCGCTGATTTCTGTTAAAATGCTTCCGGAGCTTAAGACATTGACACGCAAAGAAAAAATAAAGCTTTGTTTTGTGCTTCTTATATATACGCTCATTGCACTCTTTCCACCGGCATCCCGTGAGAAGGGCAATTTTGCGGCAGTTGCGCTTGTGTGGTGCTGCCTTTTAGCGATGCTGATGATATTGCAGCTGCGAGTCTCCTTGCGTAAAGCCTGGAACGGAATGTATATGTTTGTGCTTATAGGCTGTACTGTAGCGGGAATTTTGCTGAATGCCTGTGCCAGATATGCCTCGTTTGGAGCAGATATGGCGCAGAAGTGTACAGAGGCTGGTAAAGTACTGGAAACGGTAACCGGAAATGCAAACCGTCTTTTGCAGGAGAGTGGAGATAATGCAGTTGACGTCCGGATGGATACAGCAGGCATTAATTTCAAAAAAAATATTCGTAATGGTGGATGTATACAGAACGTAAACAGTACAAATTTCTATTTCAGTACGACGAATACTGCTGTAGCAGAATATATGCGTGAGATGTATCTGAATACGGCATTTGAGCAGAGCTTTACAGATCTTGACGACCGGTTTGTGCTGAATGCGCTGGCCGGATGCGAATATACTACAGTTTATAAGGGAAAGGAAGAGCAACTTCCTTATGGATATGAAGAAAAGATAAAAGAGGATGATACTTATGCAATGTATCGGTCTGGCAGCTCACTTCCTTTTTCTTATGTGTACGACAGTTATATGGACAAAGAGGATTATGATAAACTTTCAGTCACAGAAAAACAGCAGGCTGCACTGCAGGTATGTGTGGTTGATAAAGACGAGGAACTGACGGGACTGAACGAGGCATCAGAATCTGTGAAATACACAGATCAGGAGATTCCGTATGAGGTAGAATCATCAAAAGATGTGAAAATTCTTGAAGATGGTTTTAAAGTCAGCAGGAATGGTGGCAGTATTACATTAAAGTTTGATGGCCTGGATGAAAGTGAAACATATCTGATTGTGGAAGATATGGATTATCAATCAGAGAAGCAGGAACTGGAAGAAGCGGCTGCGGTAAATCTGAACATAGAATATGAGAACAATAAAAAGACGATTCACTATATGACGGATAAAAATAATTTTTACTGTGGGGTGAAGGATTTCCTTGCAAATATGGGATACCACAGAGGCGGCGGAAAGGAGATGACAATCTCTTTTCAGAAAGCCGGAACTTATACTTTTTCGGATTTCAGAATTGTTTGTCAGCCGGTAAAAGATTTTTCAGAAATGACCGCTGCATGTAAACAGAAAGGTCTTTCTGACGTGACCTTTGAAGGAAATTCCATGACCGGAACGATAACAAATGAAGAGAGCCAGATGCTGTGTATCACGATACCGTACTGTGAGGGATGGACGGCATATGTGGATGGCGAAGAAACCAACCTGTATCAGATAAATACGTTGTATTCAGGCATATATCTGACACCGGGGAAACATACGGTTCAGATGACCTATCATACCCCGTTCCTTTGTGAAGGAGTATGGATCAGTCTGTGCAGCTTGCTTATATTCGCGGGAATCATGAGACAGTACAACATGAAAAAGAAGAAGCTTGAGTATGTCTGAAATGAGGAGCCGGGAAATGAAAATGATAAATGGAGTATCTATGATTCCGTTTGGTCTGCTTGCAGGTTTTGCAGACCAGAATGAAATCCGTATCATAGAACTTGCGGAAAACGGTTTCCGATTTCGGATGGCAAAGAATCAGAAAAATATAGAAAATGCAGAAAGCTTCAGAATCTGTTTTTACGATGGGGAAATATCTGATTATCGAGAAATCATTTTGCAGAAATTTCATATAGAAAAGCCGGAAGAAGAAAAGTTTTATTTTACTTATTCCGTATTTACAAAGCAGGAGGACTTTCGAAAAGAAGTACAGGGACTGCTCAGACGTTATACCCGATATATTCATCTGAAAACAGAAGAAGACGATGCTGCGCTTGCTGAAGCACTGACCGGCTATCCCGCAGAAAAAGATGAAATTTTCGCGAAAAATCTGACAGAACAGAAAAATATATGGTTTCAGGATGTCCCGGGAACAAAACTTGCGGAGGTTTTGCATGAATCGAAGGAATTTGTACTGGAACTTGATCGCCCCGAACTGTACAGGATGTACCTTGAAGAAAATATTCAGGATTTTATGAAACATTACTGGGAGCAGACGTTTTTTGCATTTTCCGAGGAGATACCGGAGTGTGTTCCGGACAGGCTTTACATTGGAAATCAGTTTTGCCATCTGCTGTTTCCAGAGGAAAAGACACTGAAAACCCTGCTTGATAAAGCATACCGGGAGGATCTGGCAATCACGATCGTTTACACATATGTCCGTGAAAACCTGTTGAAAAACACCGAAAAAATGCTTCGTATGGTGGATAACTGGTGCGAAGAAAAACAAAAAGATGTAGAAATTGTGGTAAATGACTGGGCGGTACTCTCTATGGCGAAAAAGACCCCGCATCTGAAACTATGCATGGGAACTTTGCTCAACAAAAGAAAAAAAGATCCCCGGATGAAATACAAAAAAGGAACGCGGGAATTTTACAGTGAAAACAGCCTGAATGCAGATTTTTACAGAGATTTTCTGCGGGAGAAGTGCGGATTTCAGCGCTTTGAATGGGAGAGCTGTGGTTATCCCCAGCGTTTTCCGGAAGGAAAAAACAGTCTGCATTTTCCTTTTTATCAGACGAATACTTCCCAGTACTGTCAGCTTCATGCAATCTGTACAGAGGGAGAACGGGGAAAACAGTGTTTTGTAGAAAACTGTCCGCATTTTTGCGAAAAATATATGCTGATATATCCGGAACATCTGCATATGATCGGCAGATATAATTCGCTGTTCGGGCTGGATCTGGAAACTCTGATGCACCCGGAAATACTTAAAGAGAAGGAAGAAGCAGGAATCGACCGGTTTGTGCTGGGGTTGATATAAGCGAAAAACATTGATTCAGACGAAATGGATAAAATCGATAAGGATAGAAATGACAAATACGATAATGGAGAGGAAATGCAAATGAAGATTACTGCAGGTTTAGGATCGGTAGATGAATATGAACGATTTGTCCATGCCGGAGCAGATGAATTTTTTTGCGGTTATGTGCCATACGAATGGACAAAGAAATATGGGACGGTCATGCCGCTCAATCGCAGGGAAGTCCTTTCTTATAATGTGCAGATTGGTTCTTTGGGAGAGCTGGAAATCCTTGCCGCAATGGTGAAAGAGTATGGGAAACCGGTGCATCTGACGTTTAACGCCCTTTATTATATCCCGGAACAGTATCCGGAAATTGCAGAAATCATAAAGAAATGCATGAGAATTGGATTTAACAGCTACATTATCGCAGATCCGGCACTGATTTTGTATCTTCGAAAACAGCATATCGACTGTGAGATTCATTTAAGCGGAGAGACCGCGGAAGTAAATTCTGGAATGGTGGATTTTTTTCAGCAGATGAAACTCAAACGAGTGATTTTTCACAGGAAGAATACAATTGAGGACATGAAATCTGTGATTACACATGTGCGGAGGCAGAATGTCGGAGATACAGAAGGTAAGCGAGACGTAAGACCATTACAGAGCAGACTTGAGTTCGAGGCATTTGCTTTGAATGAACTCTGCCAGTTTACCGGTGCATTCTGTAATTCCCTTCACTGCGATGAGATGGGATATCTTTGCCGTGTACCTTATCTGCTTACATGCATAAAAAACGGACAACAGAGGAATGACTATATAACGTGTGGTAAAACAACATCAGACCGGGATGACATTCCGGGACAGGAAACACCTTCCACAGAAATTCCGGCAGAAGACGATACGGGCTACCTCCCCGGAGTAAGCGGCTGCGGTCTTTGTGCACTTTATCGCCTTAAGGAAGCGGGCATCACACACCTGAAACTGGTCGGCAGGGGAAATTATACGGATTTTATGGAAAAAGATATCCGAAATCTGCGAAGAGCACTGGATATTCTTAAAGCGTCCAAAACAGAAAAAGACTATATAAACTCCATGAAAAAAATACTGTTTCCTTATGGGTGCAGCGGGAACTGTTATTACAGGCAGCATTATTATAGAAGCAAAAAATAAGATCTGATATCTGACAAAAGAAATATTGTACCTGTAAAAATACAATATATTGATGATTATTTTCAAGAAGACACCACAAATTGTACAAAATTAAAAGCATTCGTTAAATAATTGACATTGGTACTTTCTATAGTGTAAACTAGCAGCGTGAACAAGGGAGTGTTCACTTGAAACTAATAAGATTCCGGTCTTATTTTTCTTTTGTGAGAAAAGTTAGACGGGACATACGCGGAATAAATTATATTATAGTGAGGTGCAAAAATGAAAAACTTTTCACAGTGGGAAGGTTTCAAAGGGAACCGTTGGAAAGAAAAAATTGACGTTCGTAACTTTATTTCAATGAACTACACACCATATGACGGAGATGCCTCCTTCCTGGAAGAACCAACAGAAGCAACAAACAAACTGTGGGGAAAACTTCAGGAACTGCAGAAAGAAGAACGTGCCAAAGGCGGCGTTCTGGATATGGAAACAGAGGTTGTCACATCTCTGACAGCATATGGCCCGGGATACATCGATGAAGATCTCAAAGATCTTGAAACAGTTGTTGGTCTTCAGACAGACAAACCGCTGAAACGTGCATTTATGCCATACGGT
>ENA-OOZA01001860-OOZA01001860.1-human-gut-metagenome-genome-assembly--contig:-NODE-1860-length-10449-cov-2.642967_pt1 | contig 10449 bp, 7 predicted proteins | sample MGYA00241703_ERZ501378 | MGnify/ENA primary metagenome ERZ501378 (study PRJEB25962, sample SAMEA2042916) | human gut metagenome | biome: human gut; feature: human-associated habitat; material: faeces...
TTCTTTTGCAGCATATTCTTTTACTTGTTTTACTAATGTGTCATTTTCTGCATCTTCTAATTGTTCTTCAGATACGTTTGCTACATATAGAATTGGTTTTGTTGTTAGTAAAAACATATCTTTTACTAAAGCTTGTTCATCTTCGTTAAATTCTAGAGTTCTTGCTGATTTTCCTTCTTCTAGTGTTTTTAATATTTTTTCCAATAAATCAATTTCTAGTTGATATTTTTTATCTGCTTTTAAATTTTTTCTTGCTTTGTCTAGTCTTTTATTTACTGTTTCTATGTCTGCAAATATTAATTCTAAGTTTATTGTGTCTATATCTCTTAATGGATTTACACTTCCGTCAACGTGAACTACATTAGAGTCTTCAAAACATCTTACAACTTCTACTATTGCATCTGTTTCACGAATGTGTGATAAGAATTTGTTTCCTAATCCTTCTCCTCTACTTGCTCCTTTAACAAGGCCTGCTATATCAACAAATTCTATTACTGCATGTGTTGTTTTTTCTGGTTTATACATTTCTGTTAATTTATCTAATCTTTCATCTGGTACAGCTACTACACCAACATTTGGTTCTATTGTACAGAATGGGTAGTTTGCACATTCTGCTCCTGCTTTTGTTATGCTATTAAATAATGTACTTTTTCCTACATTTGGAAGTCCTACTATTCCTAATTTCATTTTTTCCTCCTAACTTAGATTATGGAAAAAAGGGTATCCCTTTTCCCCTTTTCCCTTCCAATTTTTTATTATTTTGATTTTGTTTCAACTTCTTCTTTTATTTTTGCCACAAAGTCATCTGCTTGCATTGTTTCATTTTCCGCATTTTCTCTTGAACGTACTGAAACTGTTCCTTCTTCCACTTCTTTTGCACCAATTACTAACATATATGGTACTTTTTCAAGTTGTGCTTCACGAATTTTATAACCTACTTTTTCGTTTCTGTCATCTAATACTACACGAATTCCAATTTTATGAAGTTTTTCTTCTACTTGTTTTGCATAATCGCGTTGTGAATCTGTTATTGGTAATATTTTTACTTGTGTTGGTGAAAGCCATAATGGGAATGCACCTTTTGTTTCTTCAATTAAGAAGCACATAAATCTATCAAATGTTCCTAATATTGCTCTGTGAATTACAACTGGTCTATGTTTTTCTCCATCTTCTCCAATATATTCTAGTTTAAATCTTTCAGGCAATAAGAAATCTAATTGACAAGTTGATACTGTTACATCATGTCCTACTGCTGATTTTAATTGGACATCTAGTTTTGGTCCATAAAATGCTGCTTCTCCTTCTGCTTCATAGAAGTTTATTCCTAATTCTGTTAAGATTTCTCTTAATTGTCCTTCTGCTTTTTCCCACATTTCATCATCATCAAAATATTTATGTGTATCTTTTTTATCTCTTAAAGATAATCTAAATTCATAATCTTTAAATCCAAAGTCTTTATAAACAGATAAGATTAATTGTACAACTTTTCCAACTTCTTCTTTTATTTGGTCTGGTCTTACGAATAAGTGAGCATCATTTTGACACATTTCACGTACTCTTTCAAGTCCACAAACACTTCCGCTGTCTTCATATCTAAAGTCATGTGCTAATTCACCAATTCTTATTGGTAAGTCTCTATATGAGTGCATTTTGTTTTTGTATATTAACATATGATGTGGACAGTTCATTGGTCTTAATACCATTTCTTCATTGTCCATTTTCATAACTGGGAACATATCTTCTTTATAGTGATCCCAATGTCCTGAAACTTTGTATAATTCTGTATTTGCAAGTGATGGTGTATATACGTGTTGGTAACCCATTTCTACTTCTTTGTCTTGTATATATCTTTCTAGTAATCTTCTAACTGTTGCTCCATTTGGTAAATACATTGGAAGTCCTGAACCAACTAATGGGCTTGTCATAAATAATTCTAGGTCTTTCCCTATTTTTCTATGGTCACGTTGTCTTGCTTCTTCTAATTTTTGCATATATTCTTCAACTTGACTTGCTTTAGGGAATGATATTGCATAAATTCTTTGTAGCATTTTGTTATGCTCATCACCTCTCCAGTATGCTCCTGAAGATGATAGTATTTTTACTACTTTTACTTTTCCCGTTTTCATTAAGTGTGGTCCTGCACATAAATCTGTAAAGTCTCCTTGTTTGTAGAAGCTTATTTCTTCTCCATCTGCTAAATCATTTATTAATTCTTGTTTATATGGTTGTCCTTCCATTAATTTCAAAGCTTCTTCTTTTGGTAAAGAGAATCTTTCTATTTCTATATCTTCTTTGATTATTTTTTTCATTTCTGCTTCGATGTTTGCTTTATCTTCATCAGTGAATGGTTTTTCTACATCAAAATCATAATAGAAACCATTTTCTATACTTGGTCCTATTGCAAATTTTACATTTGGGAATAATCTTTTAACAGCTTGTGCCATTATGTGTGAAGTTGTATGCCAGTATGCTTTTTTACCATCTAAACTGCTATCAAATGTTTCTATGCTTACATTGCAGTCTTCGTTTAATTTGTGTCTTAAATCTTCTACTTTTCCATTAACAAGTCCACATGTTGCAAGTCTTGCTAATCCTTCACTTATTTTTTGTGCTACTTCATATATTGTAGTACCTTGTTCAACTTCTAATATTGAACCATCTTTTAATGTTAATTTAATCATTTTTATTCCTCCTTTTTAGAATGTAAAACACTCCTATAGATATTTTTTATACCTATAGGAGTGTTTTTTTATAACACGGTTCCATCCTAATTTTTACTTAATTGATAGATTGTAACGTATCTTACACGTTTGGTTTGTTCGCCAAAACTTTGAAGAGGTAGTTTTTCAAATATGTTTGCTTGTATTGGTTTTCAGCCTAGACCAATTTTCTCTGTAAGTAACCTTTATTTTACTTTTTCTCTTACTTGTTTTTATTTATTTTATATTTATATTTTAAGCTCTTTTGGTTTAAATGTCAAGATTTTTTGACGATTTATACTAAATAATTTTAGGCATAAAAAAACATATGAATTAATTTATCATATGTTTTTATGTGGAGCGATTAAGCTACAGCTTACGAACTACAGCGCTCTCTTTCTAAAAACATTATATATGAATCATGATTAAAATTCAATGGGAGTATATAAAAAAAATAATTTTTATGATATACTAAATATAAAATAAAGGAGGTAAAAAATGGATGTTTTATTAATAATTTTATTTATACTACAATTAATATTTAATATATATTTTTTAATAAAGTCTATAAAATCAAAAGATAATAGAAACTGGCTAATATTATTTTCAATCAATATATCATCTATAATAAGTGTTGTATTGGTCGGGTTCTACGCTTTATCTAATCAATATTTAGGTTGGGATGGTCTTGGATATTTATTAATATGTTTTTTTGCATTATGTGCTTATTTATTTTTATTAATTGTTAATTCTATTTTTAAAATTATTGAAGTTAGAAAAAATAAGAAGCAAAATATTATTCCAAAGACATTAGAAAGAAATATTAAAAACAAAGCAATAACAATTCCTTTGATATTAATAACTTTATTAACTTTGTTTCTTTGTGTATTTGATTATTCAAAGTATGTTATACAACAAAGAGGAGAATTAAATACATATAATAATGTTAAAAAGAAAGAAATTAATAAAATGGCTAGTTTCTTAAATGATAAATATAATATAAATATTCAAGAAAGCGATTGTATTTATTATCGTGAACAAGATTATACTAGACATTCAGATATTTTGGGTAATGGTTCTACATACAATATTCCTTATATAACTGTATTCAAAAACAATAACGAACTAATTACTGTTGTTGATAGAAAAGGTTTTATTTCTGATAATAGGCAATTAAGAGATTTAAATGATATTTTGATAAATTACTATTATCAAATGACAGGAATAAAATTTGATTACATTGAATTTAATAAATCATATGGCGGTAGTTGGAGCGGAAATGATAATATTATTAATGCGGTTCTACAAACAAAATTTAACACATTGATTACTGATAAAAATATAGAACAATTTTTAGAATATATTTTACAAGAATCAGATTTATCTATTTCATTTTACATTAAGGATAATAGTAAAAATAATATAGAAACATTAAAATATAATATAACAAATGAATTAGAATATTTAAGAGAGTATGATAATATTGAAATTGTAAAGGTTTATGGTTATGTCGAACAACTAGATATTAAACATGATGAAATAGAATTTCCAAATGAACATAGATATTATGGAAATTCAAGTGATGATTATTATGATGGATACAAATTTGGATGTTATTATATTGATACTACTTCCAATAACTTTACTTTTTCATTAAGTATGGATTTAAATAGGGGTTATACTACTGGAACAGGAGAATCAATCAATGGATGGAAATATCACGTGATAAATTAATAATTTTTATGTACAAAGGGTATGGGAATCCCCATGTATGAATTTATACGGGAGTATAAATTCAGTGCTGGCTGGACACAACTTTTACTCCCACACTCTAAAAAATATAAAAAGAAGATTAAATTATTTTGATAATTTTTTCCTCTTTTTTTGAAGATTATTTATACAAAAACATATTCATTTAGGACAATTTCTTCAGCAATATTTTTGTAATTATTCATTAATTTCGTCCATTCTAATGGATTTAATTCTTTTCTTTTTTCAGACAGTCTTTCATCATTTTTTATATAATCTTCTATTAGTATTTTGTATAAACTTTCACAAGAATCACTGACTAAAAGAAGATGATGAGTTAGTTTATTTGTCATCAAAAGTGCCTCATAAAGTGCTTGTTTATTTTGAGCAATAAAGTGTAATCTTAGTGTTCCATATTTGCCAATTCTTCCACAATCTTCATCATTTTCTAAATATAAATTTGGTATTAAATAATCTCCTTGTCTTGTATATTTTATTTCTATAATTTTATCATTCCTTTCTTAATTTTAAACATTTATTAATTCAGTTTTTGGTATTAGAATTAAAGTATCAACTATATTATTACTTTCAACATAAGGACAATTTATAACTCCACCTACATAGAAATGTTCTTTCATTAAGTCAAAATAGTTGTTTAATTCTTCTTCAGTATATTGATTATTTTCCATTTTTACTAATGACATAATTATATAATCATTTTCTAATTCTAATAATTTTTCTTTATTAATTTGTTCTTTAAAGGTTATACCAATATTATTATCAGTTAGTAGTTCATTTAAATAATCAATATAATCTTTTGTACTTTTTGAGATAAATTCTTCTGTAAATTTGATATTTTTAATCTCAATATTGTAGTTATCATCTCTAGTTATTTCAATAGAAGATATTAATCTATTTATTAATTCTTTTTGTGCCTTTCTATTTAAACTATCAAATAAATAGGCAAAACTTAAATTGTTTTTGAAAATAATATCTCCATTATCTTCTTCATAGTCTAACTTTTTAAGTAGTTCTACTGTATATTCTTTAAAGTCATTATCTGGATCAAGAGTAGTTTTCTTTTTAATTAGTTTATCAATTTCTTTTTTAATAACATCATTTTTATGATTGATAGTTTCTACATCAAGAGTTGAACTTAAATATAAATCTACTAATCTCTTTTCTTGAACTTTTAACTTTTCAATGGCTTTTTCTATTTCCTTAACTTCATTACTTTTAGTAGAACTACAAGTAATTATTTCATTAGAATTATCATACATAAATCTAGTTAATTCATCTAAAATCCTTTTTAATTTATGCTCGATTTTATCTGCATTATAGTGATAGCCATAACCTTTACAATTAGAGTTTTTACATCTTAAATGATAATAAATTTTAGTATCATTTTTATACTTTTTAAATGATTCACTAGCGGCAAGTATCTCATTACATATAGGACATTTAACTAATCCTGCAAATAAATGAATATGCTCTCCATAGTTTGGATGTTTATTTTTTTCTAAATTTGCTCTTGTAGTATTCCAAGTTGTTATATCAATAATTGGTTCACAATAATCTTCAACTCTTAATACATCTTGTGGCTTTCTTTTATACTTTCCATACTCAAATATACCAATATAAATTGAATTAGTGAGTATTTTATAAACTCTATCACTTCGCCATTTACCTTGTTTAAGATACGCATTATTATCTTTCATAATAGTAGCAATATTTCTAGTAGAATGTCCTTTTTTACATAGTTCAAATATCTCTTTTACAACTTGTGCTTCAATAGGTTCTACTTCCAAATGACCTGTTTCTTTGTTTCTAATATAGCCATAAGGAGCTTTACTAGGGTGTATTTTTTCTAATGCCATTTCTTCCATAGCACGTTTAGTTCTTGCACCAATTTCTTTTCTTTCACGTTGACCAAATACTAAATTCATACCAAATATCATTTCACCATTAGCAGTAGATACATCATAAGGCTCAAGTATTAATTCAATCTTAACATCGTGTTCTTCGCAGTAATTAAGTAACCAAAAACCATCATAATTGTTTCTAGTTAATCTATCTACTTTAATAGCAATTAACTTATCAATTTTCTTGGATTTGATATCTTTAAGTAATCTTTGCATTTCAGGTCTCATTAAATCTTTTCCAGAATGTCCTGCATCATTGTATACATCTACAATATCATAATCATTCTTTTCACAATATTCTTTAATCATTCGAAGTTGAGAATCAATAGAATAACCATTATCTCTTTGGTCATCAGTAGAAACTCTTACATAAACTCCACATCTCATATTTTTCCTCCTTTCCTTAAATTTTGAGAAATATTAATATACCTCTCATATGTTTCCTCACTTAAACGCAAAAAGTATAGTCAAAAATTAAAGATTTCTTAAAAAAGTTTCAATTTCTTTCAAATTATACTTTTCTTTGCACTCTTTAATGTAAAATGGTTTATTGCTAATCTCATTTACTTTATATTCAAGTATAGTAAAAGTAATAGGATATGTAATTAAATATTCAGTTGGTTCAATAAACTGTAAATTAGTATTTAGAAGAATTTTAACTTTTTCTTTTTTAGTTTTATAAGTAAAGCCTTTAATAAGTTCTAGTAGTTTAGGATTAGGTTTCAATTCTTCAATTGTTTTAAATTCAAGCATAAAAAATGTCCTCCTTCCTAGAAAGAGAACGTTATCTTTATATTTGGTAGAACAAGCCTTTCCAAGCCTGACTACGGATAAAATAAAAACTTACGAACTTTAATTAGTCCGTAAGTTGTTTTCAAATGGAGCGGGTAGCGAGAATCGAACTCGCGCAACCAGGTCGGAAGCATGGGATTCTACCACTAAACTATACCCGCAACTAGTATAATTATACACTAATTATTTTACTAAAGCAACTATTTTTTCATATTCTTCAAATTTAGGTTCGTACTTTTCTATCATTTTCATAAAACCCTTTGAATGTGTTTTATATTTTAAATGACAAAATTCGTGTGCTATCACATATTCAATTGTTTCTCTTTTGAATTGTATAATTTCAGGTGAAATTATGATTTCTTTTTTTGATGTACATTTTGCAATTTCACCATCTAATTGTTCTATAAAATAATCTTCTGGTGCAATTCCTAGCATTAATCTTATTTTTTCCATTATATTGTCTATTTCTTTTTTTACTATTTGTTCATACATTTTATTTATTGACATTTTTAAAATTTGTTTGTTTCCTATTTTTCTATATTTATTTGGTAATATTATTTTTATCTCATAATTTTCTTCTATATTTAATTCTGGAGTATCAATATTTGAATATACAACTTTTAAATCATAATTTTTTCCAAATATTTTTACAGATTGCATATTTGAACTTTGTTGTTGATATTCATTTATTTTACTTAAAATCCAATTTTTCTTTTCTTCAACTACTGCTTGAATTTTATTTTGCGTAAAATACCAAGGTGCATTTACAATAACTTCACCATTTTGAATTGTTATATACATATCTCTATTTGTTGCCTTATTTACTGTGTATGTTATTACATTGTTTCTTTTTCCAAATATACTCATCTTAAATTCCTCCTTGTTTGAACTTCTGTTCGTTTTTTTGTTGATGCTATTTTATATCTTATTTGACAAATTGTCAATACTATTTTAAAAATTTTCGAACATTTCTTCGTAGTAACTAAATTAATCATTTTTTCAGCATTTCTGTAGTTCCTTAATCATAATATTTTTATAAAAGAATATTTTTGTACTAAAAGTTGGAGGTCTCTATTATGTATAAATTCAAAATAGTAAAATTAAAAAATTTTATTTTACCTTTTATATTAGTTTTTTTTACTATATGTCTTGTCGTTTTTTCTAATTCTAATTTAAAAGCTGCCAAAAATGGTTTAGTTTTATGGGCCAATTCTGTTGTTCCTTCTTTATTTCCTTTTTTTGTTGCTACTGAATTACTTTCTTATACAAATTTTACATATTATTTAGGAAAATTATTAAATAAATTTATGAAACCATTTTTTAACATTAGAGGTGAAGGAAGTTTTGCCTTTATTATGGGAATTTTAAGTGGCTACCCTATGGGAGCTAAAATTGCAGCTAATTTTAGACAAAATAATATTTGTTCTAAAGTAGAATGTGAGCGTTTGCTTAGCTTTACAAATAATTCTGGTCCTTTATTTATAATTGGAAGTGTTGGAATAAGTTTATTTGGAAATTCTACTATTGGTTTTTTACTACTTTTCACTCACTTACTTGCATCTATTTCTGTTGGCTTTTTATTTCGTTTTTGGAAGAAAAATGATTCTAAAAACTTTATTAGTAGTTCATCAAATATTAAAAACAGAACTATAAAATTATCTAGTTTGGGAGAAATTATTGGAAATAGTATTAAAAGTTCAATAAATACTATTTTAATGATTGGTGGCTTTGTTGTTTTGTTTTCTGTTATACTTTCTATTTTAAAAACAAGTAATTTACTTAATATATCTTGTTATTTTATGAAACCTATATTTAATTTTTTTAGAATTCCTCAAACATTTTATTCTGGTTTTATATCTGGAATTATAGAATTAACCAATGGGCTAAATATAATTTGTAATATTCCTGAAAAAAATATTTCTATAAATATAATTATTGCTTCTTTCCTTCTTGGTCTCGGTGGCATTTCTGTCTTGCTTCAAGTTTGGAGTTGTATTTCTAAAACAGATTTATCTATTACACCATATATCTTAGGAAAGATTTTACAAGCTTGTTTTTCTGCATTATATACTTGGATATTTATAAACATTGTGCCATTTTTGAATTTTAATTTATAAAAAATCCTATGGATTTTTCCTTTCATTCCAAATAATTATTTAGGATTATATTTATTATAGATAGCATACACCTCTTCTTCACTAAGTACTTCTTTTTGCAAAAGATTTTGAGCAATTTCTTCTAACATTGTTTTGTTTTGGAGCAAATATTCCTTTGTTCTCTTGTAGAACAAATTCATGAGATCTACACTTCTGTTAAGAAGCCGATTGTTCAAATCAGATCCTGCTAATTGTTCTAAACTAAGACATGAAACAGGGACAATTCCTATTTCTTCATCAAAACAAAATTCAGTTAAATACTGCTTTACAAGCTTTGTTGTCTTTTCAAGATCTCCTTTCGCTCCACTAGTAGGCGAATTAAAGAACACATCTTCTGCAACTCTACCCGCAAGACTTATCATAATTTCTATTTCAAAATCCTGCTTGGTCATTTTTCCATATTCATTCAAAGGATATGTTGCGACACGTCCAAAAAAATCTTGCGTAGGAATTATGGAAATATCTCGTATTCTCTTGATTTGGGAAAGAAAAACACAAATTGCATGACCCGCTTCATGATATGCAGTTGCTTTCTTTTCTATAAATGTTCTGTTAATTCTTAGTGGAACTGCTTCCTCACAATTTATTTGAGCCTCACAAAAATCTTTGCTTAAAACATTTTTATGATGTTTTTGTTCAGCAATTTCTATTGCCATATTCATAATTTTTATAATTTCTAACGTAGAGGCTCCAATAAGTTTTTTGGCTAATTTCTTCACACTTACGCTTGGATCAACTCTTTTCTTATTGCAACAATATTCAATAATTTGCATTCTATTATCAAAATCTGGTAGAAACATGCTAACAAACATTTCAAAATGTTTAGGACGTTTTAAAGAAGAACTGATTTCTTTAATATTTCTAGTTGTTGCAATAACTAACACATGATCTCTTTTGTTCATTTCATATGCTAATTGTGCAATAATCCTTTCATTATTTTTGTTTTCTTTTCCCATCACATCAAATTCATCAATAAAAATAATACAAGATTCTTTTGCTCTTGCTGCTAAAAACAAGTGCTTTATATCTTTTGCATTATTTATTTCTGAACCAGAAATCATAATAAAAGGTAATTTGCTTTCAGCAATAAATGCTTTGGCAATTAATGTTTTTCCAGTTCCTGGTTTACCA
>ENA-OOZA01001871-OOZA01001871.1-human-gut-metagenome-genome-assembly--contig:-NODE-1871-length-10416-cov-2.043046_pt1 | contig 10416 bp, 8 predicted proteins | sample MGYA00241703_ERZ501378 | MGnify/ENA primary metagenome ERZ501378 (study PRJEB25962, sample SAMEA2042916) | human gut metagenome | biome: human gut; feature: human-associated habitat; material: faeces...
ATCTTGCGATCGGGAAGAATACACAGGCGATGTTTGATGTTTATCATAAGGTCATTGGTGGAAATGCAACGGATCAGGCGTTGTTGAAATTTATTGGTGAAGAGACATTTTGTATGTTGGATGGGAATGACGGATGTAAGGTCAGTGCCCATCAAGGATTCAATTCTTCCAATAAGTTCAGTCAGGCGAGAATTGAGAGCATAGGCAAGACATTTTATAAAGGAGCACCCGAACGATTGCTTGCAAAAGCAACAAAATATTTAGATGGTGATGGACAGATCAAAGAAATCGATCAGAAAGCATTAAATCAAAAGATTGATTCTCTGGCAGCGAAAGCAATGCGTGTTCTTGCTTTTGGATATTCAGAAAAAGAGCTTGTGAAGAATCAGATCAACGACGACCTTGTGATCATTGGACTAGTGGCGATCAGAGACGATGTCAGACCATCAGCCAAAGATGCAATCAGGCAGGTACAGGAAGCTGGAATTCAGGTTGTTATGATCACAGGAGACCGCCTGGAGACGGCAGTAGCAATCGCAAAAGATGCAGGATTGTTAAAAAATGAATCAGATAGAGCTTTATCTTCTGCACAGTTAAATCAGATGAGTGATGAGGAAGTCAAAGCTATTTTACCGCAGATCCGTGTGATCGCAAGAGCATTGCCAACGGATAAGTCAAGAATGGTGCGCCTGTGTCAGGAAATGAATCTTGTTGTAGGTATGACAGGTGATGGAGTGAATGACTCCCCAGCATTGAAACGTGCAGATGTTGGATTTGCAATGGGAAGTGGAACAGAGGCTGCGAAAGAGGCAGGAAAGATTGTTATTTTGGATGATAACTTCTCATCAATCAAGGATGCAATCTGGTATGGAAGAACGATCTATCATAATATCTTGAAGTTCTGTAAATTCCAGTTAGTGATCAATGTGACAGCAGTTGTTGTCAGTGCAGTTGCACCATTTTTGGGAATAGAAGAACCATTAAAAGTCACACATTTATTATTTGTAAACCTTGTGATGGATGGGCTCGGAGCAATGATGCTTGGAAATGAACCAGCACTTTCAAAATATATGAAAGAAGCACCGAGAAGACGTGATGAGGGTATTATCAGCAAAGACATGATGACGCAGATAGGATTTATGGGGATATGGCTGGTTATATTAAGTTTCTTATTCTTAAAATTACCAGTGATCACGAATCTATTTGATAATAAAGCACAGCATTTAACAGCATATTTTGTTTTATTTATCTTTAGTGCATTATTTAACGGATTTAATGTCAGGGATGAACGATTTGGGATTTTCAAAAGATTAAATGAGAACCCGGATTTTCTGAAAGTATTTTTTATTATCATGCTGGTACAGATTATGATCGTAAACGCAGCGGCAATTCCATTTCAAGTATTTACATGGATCGGAAAGATGTTTAGTTGTATTCCATTTGGAGCAAAAGGCTGGATTGTTACAGTATTGTTATCAATGACGATGATTCCTGTGGATTGTCTGAGAAAATTTCTGTTTGGTTGTGGAAAATAGGCGAGGTTTTTATGATGAAAATAGTGGTAGCGATTGATTCACTAAAAGGAAGCTTAACATCAATTCAGGCGGGAGAAGCTATAGAAAAAGGAATAAAAAAAGTCGATTTAGAAGCAGAAGTAGTCATAAAACCTCTTGCAGATGGCGGAGAAGGAACGGTCGATGCTCTGGTAGATGGTATGGGTGGTAACATGGAATTTATTAAAGTTACGGGTCCGGCAAGGAAGTCCGTGTTAGCAAAGTATGGAATTATCCGTCCAACAAAATCAGATATGGAAGAAACAAGCACAGCCATTATGGAAATGTCACAGGCAGCAGGTATCACACAGGTAACCGATAAAGAACGTAATCCATTATACACAACAACTTACGGAGTCGGTCAGATGATCGTTGATGCGATTCACAAAGGATGCAGGCGCTTTATCATGGGAATTGGTGGAAGTGCAACCAATGATGGTGGTGTCGGAATGCTGCAGGCGTTAGGATATGATTTCTTAGATAAAGATGGAAACCAGATTAAACATGGTGCGATCGGATTAAAAGATTTAGTACATATCAAAGATGATAAAGCCATCCCAGAATTAAAAGACTGCGAATTTCATATCGCCTGTGATGTAACGAATCCATTATGTGGAGAACAGGGCTGCAGTGTGATCTTTGGTCCACAAAAAGGTGCCACAGAACAGATGATAAAAGATATGGATCACTGGCTAGCAGATTATGCAAAAATCGCAAAAGAAAGCTTTACAAAAGCAGATGCAGATAAACCAGGAACAGGTGCAGCAGGTGGTTTAGGATTTGCATTTTTAACATTTACAAATGCAACTTTAAAATCAGGTGTAGATTTGATCTTACACGAAACAAAATTAGAAGAAGAGATCAAAGATGCAGATATCGTGATCACAGGAGAAGGATGCCTAGATGCCCAGACAGCGATGGGGAAAGCACCGATCGGAGTAGCGAAACTTGCGAAGAAATATGGGAAATTAGTCTTGGGATTCTCAGGGGCAGTGACTAAAGGAGCAACTGCTTGCAATGAAGCAGGGATTGATGCGTATTTTCCGATTGTAAGATCGGCTGTATCATTGGAAGATGCAATGAAGAAGAAAAATGCACAGGAGAATCTGATAGATACGGTAGAACAGGTATTTCGTTTGATAAAAGTTTTAAAATAAAAATAATGCAAATAGTTGTAAAAACTCTATAAAATATAATAGTTTTATACATTAATTGCATAAAACTATTGAAAACTACAAACCAAAAGGTATAAAATCGTACCTAAGACCAAAATAAACGTAACGATTGCTAACAGTTACAAAAGAATGATTTTAAGAAAAAAGTTTGGGGGAATACAAGAGATGTATAATATCGTATCAAAATTACTGATCTACGGTGACATGGACGAAGAATCCATCTTAATGCAGTTAAGTGATATTTTCCGCTGCATGGACGAAGGATCACAGACAAAAGATGTTTTAAGAACAAGAGTATTTAAACAGGTAAAGAGAATCTTAGAAGTTGCAACAGACTATGCATTTGACAAGAATCTGTGGCACAACTATTTAACATACTTACTGATCACAAATGAAAATCCATTCAGTATCACATGTGAGAAAGTCGGAGCAAGTGAAGGAAGTGTCAACCACTTTGCAAAGAGTGATTTTAAGGCATTTAAAGAATTATTTGACTTTGACTTTAGCAGAATCGAAGATGAATTAGGTGTAGATTGCTTCAGCAGAATCTCTGATTATCAGGCAATCGGTAAACCAGAATTAATGTACAATAAGAATGTCAGCGAGAAAGTTCAGGCATTAAGCGAGAGATTAGAGACAGCCAAAGATGAGAATGAATTCTTTGACATGGTCACAGACTTCTACAAAGCCTATGGAGTTGGTATGTTCGGTCTTAACAAAGCATTCCGTATCGAAGAATGTGGAGACAACAACATCCGCTTCCGTGCGATCAACAACATGGATAAAGTCGTATTATCTGACCTTGTTGGATATGAGATTCAGAAACAGAAACTTGTTGAGAATACAGAAGCATTTGTAGAAGGAAGAAAAGCAAACAATGTTCTGTTATTTGGTGACAGTGGTACAGGTAAATCCACAAGTATCAAAGCGATCGTTAACGAATACTATGATCAGGGTCTGCGCATGATCGAGATCTACAAACATCAGTTTAAAGATCTTTCCAATGTGATCGCACAGATCAAGAACAGAAACTACAGATTCATCATCTACATGGATGATCTTTCTTTCGAAGAATTTGAGATTGAATACAAATTCTTAAAAGCAGTCATCGAAGGTGGCGTGGAAACAAAACCAGAAAACATCTTAATCTATGCAACATCTAACCGTCGTCATCTGATCAAAGAGACATGGAATGACAGATCTGATGTGGAAAACAGCAACGGAATGCACAGATCCGATACAATGGAAGAAAAATTATCTCTGGTGAATCGTTTTGGTGTGACGATCAATTATTCAAAACCAAGCCAGAAAGAATACTTCGAGATCGTATTCGAACTTGCCCGCAAAGCAGGAATCAACATGGGTGAAGATGAATTGAAACTTGAAGCAAATAAATGGGAATTAAGCCATGGAGGAATCTCTGGACGTACTGCTCAGCAGTTTATTAATCATTTAATGGGACTTCAGGCTTAAAAATCATAGGAATTACATAGTTTAAAAACTTTCTGCATGGAAAAGATGCAGAAAGTTCTTTTTTTCTATATGGAACCCTTGCGAAAGAATTTGTCTTTAGGCTATAATAAACATAAGTATGTAGATACATGCACAAGATGATATTTTATAGAAGAAACAGAAAGTGAGAATATACAATATGTGGTTAGCAGACCAATGGAAAGACTATGAAGTCTTAGATACATCAAACGGTGAGAAATTAGAACGCTGGGGAGATTATTTTCTGGTAAGGCCAGACCCACAGGTTCTATGGGACACCCCAAAGAAGTTAAGACAGTGGAAGAAGCCAAATGGACATTATCACAGAAGTCACAAAGGCGGCGGACAGTGGGAATTCTTTGATCTTCCTAAGACATGGGATATTCAGTACAAAGAATTAAAATTCCACTTACAGCCATTCAGCTTCAAACATACAGGATTATTCCCAGAACAGGCAGTGAACTGGGACTGGTTTTCAGACAAAATCAGAAAAGCAAATCGTCCAGTAAAAGTATTAAACTTATTTGCCTACACAGGAGGTGCAACACTTGCAGCAGCAGCAGCAGGAGCATCAGTCACACACGTTGACGCATCCAAAGGTATGGTAAACTGGGCAAAGGAGAATGCACAGCTTTCTGGATTAAGAGAGAAACCAATCCGCTGGTTAGTAGATGACTGTGTGAAGTTTGTAGAACGTGAGATCCGAAGAGGAAATCATTACGATGGAATCATCATGGACCCTCCATCATACGGAAGAGGACCAAAGGGAGAGATCTGGAAGATCGAGGAGAAGATTTATCCATTTATCGAACTATGTACAAAGATTCTTTCCGATGATCCATTATTCTTCCTTGTAAACTCTTACACAACCGGATTGCAGCCAGCAGTATTAACTTATATGTTAGAGACTCAGGTAGCAGCGAAATTTGGTGGAAAAGTAGTCTCAGATGAGATCGGATTACCAGTTTCATCCAACGGATTGGTCCTTCCATGTGGGGCATCTGGACGCTGGGAAAAGTAAGTTCTTAAGATTTACTGAAATTTCGCAGAATATGTAAAAAATCGTTGAATTTTCTTGGAAAATGTTTATAATAAGAGAGTATGTGTACGTGTGTAGAACTGCACGTATACGGATAAAGTAGAAATAACATAATAATGATAGATAAGAGAAAGCGAAAGGGGAATTTTTGCTATGGCAGCAGGAACAGATATTGGAATTGATTTAGGAACCGCCAGCGTATTAGTTTACGTCAAAGGAAAAGGTGTAGTATTAAAAGAGCCATCTGTAGTGGCATTTGATAGAAATACAAACAAGATCAAAGCGATCGGAGAAGAAGCACGTTTAATGTTAGGAAGAACACCAGGTAATATCGTGGCAGTTCGTCCATTACGTCAGGGAGTTATCTCTGATTATACAGTTACAGAGAAGATGTTAAGTTATTTTATCAGCAGAACAGTTGGTAAGTCTTTATTTGGAAGAAAACCTCGCATCAGTGTTTGTGTACCAAGTGGTGCAACTGAAGTAGAGAAGAAAGCCGTAGAAGATGCAACATATCAGGCAGGAGCAAGAGAAGTTTCCATCATCGAAGAGCCAGTAGCAGCAGCGATTGGTGCAGGAATCGACATTGCAAAACCTTGTGGAAATATGATCGTTGATATCGGTGGTGGTACAGCTGATATCGCAGTTATCTCTTTAGGTGGAGTCGTAGTAAGCAACTCTATCAAAGTAGCTGGAGATGACTTTGACGAGGCAATCGTACGTTTCATGCGTAAGAAACATAACTTATTAATTGGAGAACGTACAGCAGAAGAGATCAAGATCAATGTAGGTACAGTATACAAACGCCCAGAAAATCTTACAATGGACGTTCGCGGACGTAACCTTGTAACAGGACTTCCAAAGACAGTGACTGTGACATCTGAAGAAACAGAAGAAGCTTTAAGAGAACCTGCATACCAGATCGTAGACGCAGTACACAATGTACTGGAGAGAACTCCACCAGAATTAGCAGCTGATATTTCTGATCGTGGAATCGTCTTAACAGGTGGTGGATCTTTAATTCAGGGATTAGAAGAACTGATCGAAGAGAAGACTGGAATCAACACAATGACAGCAGAAGATCCTTTAACAGCTGTAGCAATCGGTACAGGAAAATATATCGAATATTTAGCAGATGATGATAAAAAATCAAAGAACAAATAATCATTAAAGATTCAAAGAGGCCAGGATGGCAATTCATCCTGGCCTTAATTCACGTTATACTGTAGATCAGAAGAAAGGAGAGAAAACAATGGCATATTTGAAAGGATACGTAGATCATATACGTTTTCGGAATGAAGATAACGGATATACTGTATTAAGCCTTGATGTCGATGGAGATGAAGAGACTGTCGTTGGATCATTTCCTTTCTTAAATGATGGAGAATACATATCTTTGGAAGGAGATTATGTCGATCACCCAGTGCATGGACCACAATTTCAGATGAGAACTTATGAGATTGTGGCTCCAGATGATATTGACAGCATGGAACGCTATTTAGGTTCCGGAGCGATCAAAGGAGTCGGACCTGCACTTGCAAAACGTATTACAAAGAAGTTTAAGATGGATACCTTCCGAGTTATCGAAGAGGAGCCAGAACGTCTTGCAGAAGTAAAAGGAATCAGCGAGAAGAAAGCCAGAGCGATCGCCGTGGAATTCAGTGAGAAGCAGGAAATGCGTCAGGCGATGATGTTTCTGTCTGGATATGGAATCAATAATAATCTTGCTGTGAAGATTTATAAAGAATATGGGGATCATTTGTATACGATCATTCAGGAAAATCCATATAAGATGACGGATGATATTGCAGGAGTTGGATTTAAGATCGCAGATGAGATCGCGAAGAAAGTCGGGATTGGAAGCAGCTCAGATTACCGTATCATTTCTGGAATTTTTTACACCTTAATGCGGGCACTAAATGAAGGCCATGTATTTTTGCCAAAACGTATTTTGTGCAGAAATGCAGCTCATATCTTAGGGGTAACACCAGAAGATATCGAAGAGCATTTATTAGAAATGATGATCGATCGCAAGATTGTCATTGAAGAGGATGAAGAGACAAGAGTTTATGCAGCACCACAGTATCATATGGAAGTCAATACGGCAAGAATGTTGCTGGATTTAAATATCCATTATGATGTTTCTGTTTCTGAGGTGGAGACGATGATCGCAATGATCGAAGAGACAGAGCAGATCACATTTGCTGAAAAACAGAAAGAAGCGATCCATGCAGTGGCACAGGATAGTATCGTTGTCTTAACTGGAGGTCCGGGAACTGGTAAGACGACAACGATTAATGGAATGATCCAGTATTTTGAACATGAAGGATTGGATATCCGTTTGGCAGCACCAACAGGAAGAGCAGCCAAAAAGATGACTGAAGCAACAGACAAGGAAGCATCAACTTTGCACAGATTATTAGGACTTGGAAAATTAGATGATGAGGGAATATATACAAGACATAGTGATTACGAAGGTGCACCAATAGATGCAGATGTAATAGTAGTAGATGAGCTTTCAATGGTAGATATGTTTGTAATGAACTATTTATTAAAATGTATATATCAAGGAACAAAACTAATATTAGTAGGAGATGTAGACCAATTGGCATCAGTCGGACCAGGAAGTGTATTAAAAGATTTAATAAATTCTGAAGTTATAAATACAGTAAAATTGGACAAAATTTTTAGACAAGCTGCAAAAAGTAAAATTATATTAAATGCACATAGAGTAAATAATGGACAAAAATTTTTAAGTAAAGAAGATAAAGAAATAGAAGAAGATACAAAAGAGGACTTTTTCTTTATACAGCAAAATTCAACAGAAAAAATATTACAAGAAGTAATAAGCTTATCAACAGGAAGGTTAGAAAAATTTGGCAATTATGATTTCTTTAAAAACATACAAGTATTAACACCAACCAAAAAAGGACCTTTAGGAACACGAGAATTAAACAAAGCTTTACAAAATGTATTAAATCCAAATATAGATGAATTACCAGAAAAAGCAAACGGAGGTGCTATCTTTAGAGTTGGAGATAGAATAATGCAAATAAAAAACAATTATGACATAACTTGGGAAAAGGAAAACAGCCAAAAGCAAGAATATAATATTGGAGGATACAAAATTCCACAGAAACCAGAAATTGGAACAGGTGTATTCAATGGAGAGATGGGAACAATATTAGAAATAGATGAAAAAGAAAAGGTTATTAAAATTCAATTTGATGATGAAAAAGTAGCTTGGTATGGTTTTACAGAATTGGAACAAATAGAACATAGTTATGCTATAACAATCCATAAAGCACAACGGAAGTGAGTTTGATGTTGTAATTATGCTAGCTCCTCAATCAGCTCCTATGTTACTTACAAGGAATTTATTATATACTGGAATTACGAGAGCAAAAAAATTACTTATAATTATTGGAAGTGGACGTGTTGTGGATTATATGGTTCAAAATGTAGATAGTAAGAAGAGAAATACGGGGTTGGAATTTAAGATGAGAATGCTTAATAGTTGATGTCATAATTTGTCGAAATGTTTTTGTTGACAATCTACATAAAATGGATTATAATGAGTATACTAATAATAACTAACTTATATAAGTTAGAAAAAGCGGTTTTTCTGTAACCATTCAAAAACAGAAAAAAATGGTTTTTCTGTTCCAAACAAAAACAGTCATATAAAGCGGTTTTACCATTCCAGAAAAAAATGGGATTAAAAGTAAGGTGGTAGAAGTAAAACTTTTACCATCTAAAATTTTATATAAGGAGGGAGGTTAAATGGAAAAATTACATTGGTATATTGTTGATAAAAAATATATAGAATATCTAAAAAATTTCGATGATAAAATACAAAATGTAGATTATAAATTGAATTTAAAACCGTTTATTGGAATTGTGATAAAAATAAATAATTTCGATTATTATGTTCCTATTTCATCGCCAAAACCGAAACATTACAAGATGAAAGATGGTATAGATTTTATAAGAGTAAAGCATCAAAATAGAATTTTGGGTGTATTAAACTTAAATAATATGATTCCTATTTTAGATAAATATGTAACTATATTAAAGTATAAAGAAATTGAAAAATATAGATTTTTTAAAAGTGAAGAACAAAAGAATCTTTATATATCATTATTAAATATAGAACTAAAATGTATAAATTTGAAATATGAAGAAATTAAAAGAAAAGCGATGAAATTATATTTAGAAAGATTAAATAATAAAAATTCAAGAATTTCTCAAAGATGTTGTGATTTTAAATTCTTAGAAGCAAAATTAAATCAATTTATTTTAAATCAAGAAAAGAGTGAATAAAATTTTAAAAATTCAAGAAAAAATTCTAAATCTAATATATCCCCAAACGTGCGGAATATGTGGAAAAATAACCCCAAATGCATTATGCAAAAAATGTGAAATAAATTTAAACAAACAATCAGAAAATCAAATAATAAAGGAAGGAACAGAAATAGAAGACAAATATTTTAATGAATTAATGTACATATTTAGATATGAGGGGAAAATAAGAAAAATAATAATAGACTACAAATTTAATGAAAAATCATACATATATGTAACCTTTGTAAATTTTTTGTTAAAAAATAAAAAAATATTTGAAAATATAAAAAAATATGATACAATTGTACCAGTTCCAATTAGTCCCAAAAGGCAAAAAAAAAGAGGTTATAATCAAAGTTTACTTATAGCAAGAGAAATAGCCCACAAAACAAATTTGGAATTAATGAATAATTGTTTAATAAAAACAAAAAATATAATAGAACAAAGTAAATTAAATAAAGAAGATAGAGCTCAAAATATATATGGAGTTTATGAATTAAAAAATAAGCAATTAGTAGAAAACAAAAAAATTTTATTAATTGATGATATATATACAACAGGAAGTACAGTAAATGAATGTAGTAGAATATTAAGGAAGGCAAATCCTGAAAAAATAGGTGTACTAGTATTAGCAAAAGATTAAAAGACGTATATGGAGGGAAAAATGGAAGATTTAGTAGAAAGTATATTAGATTATGTAAGGTCAGATTATACAGACTATGCAATTATGATAAATGGGGAATGGGGAGTTGGTAAAACTCATTTCTGGAATAATAAAATAAGAAAAAAAATAGAATCAATGCAGTTAAATGGT
>ENA-OOZA01001873-OOZA01001873.1-human-gut-metagenome-genome-assembly--contig:-NODE-1873-length-10410-cov-4.044326_pt1 | contig 10410 bp, 10 predicted proteins | sample MGYA00241703_ERZ501378 | MGnify/ENA primary metagenome ERZ501378 (study PRJEB25962, sample SAMEA2042916) | human gut metagenome | biome: human gut; feature: human-associated habitat; material: faeces...
AGAGCTCACCGCTCTCGTCTCGATCCACTTCGACATTTTCCGGTAAAAGCGGATACAGACCAAGCACCGTGTTCTTGCCATCCCGGACGATCTGTGCATAGGCGTTGCCCCAGAGGAGCAGGTGCGTCATAAGCGTTTCAAGGAACATAAAGCTTGTCATTTCGGGGTTTGGTCCATCGTGCAAAAGAGCGTAAAGTGGGTGGTTTGTGGCTTTGGCTGAACCAGTATCTGTGTATTTGTACAAATGCAAAGGCAGTCCTGCAACTGCCTCAGAAAGTATACGAACGCAGGAATAGACCGCCGTCATCTGCATTGCCGAGTGTTCGGTGACGTTTTTTCCTGCGGTAGAACTGCCCATGTAAAAACGGTATGCGCTGCCGGCTGTGGAGTTTCTAGGCTTATCTCTTGAATGGAACAAACTGCTGAAAATCTTCTTATTGTTACCTCCTAAATGGAATAAGAAAAGCACCTGACACTGCTGACAGATGCTTTTAGTGAATAACTCTATATGTATTATTTTTTCTAAAAAATCTCGTAAACAAGTGCATTATTTCTAGAAAGCACCTGCTTGCCTTTGTCGAGGCATTTCTTTACGTTTTGGAAGGGTGTGGTTCCGATTTTACTCGAAAAGCTTCGACCTATAGAAGCGCGAATGGTGCTAGGCTTCTTATTGCATACCATGTCTATATTTCGATAAGAGGCTGAAGCAGAATAGAGATCGAATCTCTCTCCGGCTTTCTTGTTCTGTACGTATGCTTCTACCTCTTTCAGTACTATTGCTGTTAACTGTGTGATTGAAATACTTTTTTTAGCCGAGATACCGTAGTATTTTTCGAGCAGATCTGTAACAAACTGACTAACGCTTACTCCATTGCTGGACGCATCTGATTTAAGAAGGTTTACTAATGCAGGGCTAGGATAAAACTGAACACGATTCATAAGTTTTTCCTCTCTTTCTTGTAGTAAATGAGTTATTCACTATACACATAATATCAAAAAACAGCGAATGAGTCAAGCACTAATACCGTCAGTCATTCTTTTTCGTATACAATACCAAATCTAGTCTTGTAAATTGTAAGTTTTTTATTGCATTTATACAAATAACAGTCCTCTTTCATCATACACACTAGCTCCGTGGTCATTCCCACACCGAATAGCCCTGTCCAACGCCATAATAGCAGCCATCGCACCGTCTATCTTCTCCGTAGATTTCTCCTTGTCGGGCTTGATATTGCCGGCAGGGTCGGTTCTTATGAAAATGTTGTCCATATTCCAATGCAGTACCGGCTGACCGCCGTGTGCGATCCTCTCTTCAAGCGTCAGTTTCATAAGCTCCTTTGTCGGCGGTAACATATCTTTGAAACCCTGTCCGAATGGCACTACCGTAAAACCCATACCTTCGAGGTTCTGAACCATCTGCACAACACCCCAACGGTCAAACGCTATCTCACGAATGTTGAAACGTTCACCAAGCATTTCGTTAGTAATATCTTCTTCGAGTGGCCAGGTGACGTTCAATTTCGCTGCTCAGTCAATCACCGCTCTTACTGTTTGATGAGAGCTTCTCACAGAGGATTCAATGCTTCTTTGGCTATACCCCTGTGAATAAAGCTTTAAGATCCTTCAATAGTTCGTCATATCCGAACCTCCTATATTCAAGTCACACATTTTTGTGTGCTATGAATATTATACAGGGTTCAAATAGGTGCGGTCAATGCATCGGCAAAGGTGCGGTTTTAAGTCCGTGCAGTTGCGGTTCTGTGGGCGGTATATACACTTAGTGCCACTTCCATAAACATCTACTTTTAACCCATTGCAGCAACATCTGCATATATTAAAATTCAATCTGTGGTTCAGAACTGTGAAATTTAGCCTCTAAAAATATATAAAGTTGGAGTGATAAGTATCAAAGCTTTTCAGAAGTAAGTTTGATACAGAGTATTTACAATTTACGTCAACTGAAAAGCCACTATACCCTCGATACAGATAATACTTCCGATCAAATTGAGCCGTGAACGCTTTTCTCTGCGGATCAGCCCGATCGCGAAAAGCGTTACAAGGATCATTGGCTGAATGAACGAGTAATTTGCAAGGCTTATAGATATAACCGAATTTTCAAGCAGCATTCCAAGCGTATTGGGAATTCTGGCAAGCCCTTCCTTAACAATGCCGTTTCGATTATTTTTAAGAAGTTCCCTGATATGACATCTATTATGATGAATAAAAACATACTGACACGTTTATTTACCTGTCCAGAATGCATAGTCGGACCTTGATGTTCCGTCGCTGAAATATGCTTTAGCACATATCTTGTTTTTCGTGCCGAGTTTTATCTTTATATTTTCCCACACGAAAACGGTGCTCTCATCATCGGGAAGTTCGCACCGGGATATCCTGCCGTGCGAAACATCATTTATATATAGCTCCACAGCGTCCGCATTTGAATAAACCTTTACAAAAGGCACATCACAAGCCCTGAATTCATGCCTGCGTTCAGTTATATAAACGGTTTTTTCGCTGCTCCATACGGACCTGTAAAAGAAATATACGTCCTTGGGAATACGCTCCCTTGTGCAAAGTCCCTTGTCGTTCTGCGACTTTGTATCTCCCTCTGTTCGCCCGTAGGACGCAAAATCGAACATACACCATATAAATTCAGCCCACAGATACTTTCTGACCGAGAATTGTTTCCACAATATCTCGTGCAGCTGCGACTGATAGTTCTCATAATGTCGTACTCCGACAGGGTCTATGTCGCTTTCCCAATCTACATTGTCCTTGTGCTGCGAAATTGCCCCACCGCCGCCGTATTCTGAAAGGCAGACAGGGCGTTTTTCCTTTTTGTTATGGTATAGGTCAAGCCATTCGCCGAAATTCTCCGCACTGCCCGCCTCCTTATACCAGCCAAAATAACGGTTATACCCGACCACATCAGCAGGAAGCTCCAGAAATCTGCCGTAAAACTGATTATCTGCAAAGGTTTTCAGCCTTGTATCGTCCTCTTCACAAGCAATTTCATAAAGCTCACTGTAAAGCCCGAATATTTCATTGGTCATCTGATAAAGTTCGTTGAACAATCCCCAGACAATAACTGACGGATGATTGTAATTCTGCCTGATAAGCTCACGAAGCTGCTGTTTTGCGTTATCTCCAAAGCCGTCTGAAAGGACATGAGCGTCGCTGTCATCGGCAGACATTTTATTGATTATGCCTATCTCCGTCCAAACGCACAGACCCAGCCTGTCGCATAATGAATACTCATGGTCACAATGCTGGTAGTGAGCCATTCTTACAGCTGTACAGCCCATATCACGAATGATACGATAATCCCGCTCACGCTGAGCGCCAGTCATTGCCCAGCCGGATTCGTAACTATCCTGATGGTAGTTCACACCATGGAGCGGATATGGCTTGCCGTTGAGGAAAAAGCCGTTATCGGCGTCTATGCGGTACGAGCGTATTCCGAATTCCTGTTCAATGCTATCGACAGGTTCCCCGTTGCAGAATAAGGTTATCTCCGCACGATAAAGGCCGGGAGAGTTTACCCCGTTCCAGAGTTTCGGGCAGTTGATTTTTCCCGAAAGCGTTATCCTGTCTTTGTCCGTTCTGCCGAAAAGTTCCGTTTCAAGATTTCCATGCGGATCAAGTATCGCAGCCTTAACCTCTGCGGTTTCAGCTTTATCCAGCTTGACAAGTATGCCTATATCCGCAGATGTTTCTGAAATATTGCGTGGGGTTATATATACTCCGCAGGAGCCGCTGTCTTTCAGAGCAATATGAACAGGCTCGACTGCAATAAGCTTTACACCCCTGTACAAGCCGCCCATTTTCGTGAAATCGCCATTGTCGGTTATCGGCGCAATATAATCGGTGGGAGCATTCGATACGATAACAGCTATCAGATTGTCTTTGTCTAGGTATATATAGTCCGTAATATCAAATCTGAAAGCTGAATACCCTCCGCTGTGCTCTCCTGCAAATCTGCCGTTTATATAGACTTCCGCAACAGTATTAGCGCCCTCAAATTCCAGATAGAGTTCTTTTCCGCAGCATTCTTCGGAACTCAGCGCAAGGTTTCTGCGGTAGCATACAGTTCCACGGTAGTAGTCCCCACCGTCTGAAGCTGCCATTCTGCCTGCACCGTCTTCAGAATTATATGTATGCGGCAGTACAACAGGCTGCCATGACGCATCTTCATATTCGGGAGAGATAATGTTGTCTTTCGATATATTCATTCCTGCGGGAAGCTTTGTGAATCGCCAAAAATCGTTGAGTGCCTTTACTGTTCTCAAAAAAATCACCCTTTCTTGTTTTAATAGATTATAACGCTTATTGACATACAAGTCAATGAATGATATTATTAAGATATAACGATTTTAGCACAGGCGGTGAATTATTTTTGAAATTCTACGATTATCCGATAATCAGCAAAGAAAGCAGTCTTCCCGTCTTTTTGGTGAGCGTAGGGCTGAACGAATGGCAGTATCATGTTAAATGCGACAAAGGTGACAATTATGCCAAGGCTCTTTATTGTACAAAAGGCAGCGGCGTACTTATAATGAACGGAGAGAAACATATAATAAAACCGTACACCGCATTCTTTATCCCTGCCGGCTGTCCGCATGAGTATTATTCAACGGATGAATCCTGGGATACGCATTGGATAAAACCATCAGGAAAGTCCTGCCCTGATATGCTTAAAGCACTCGGCTTTGACAAGCCAAAAATCTTCCCCCTTTCAAAGGAAGAAATTACATATCTTGACCACTGTTTCAGATGTATGCACGAGGCACTCATGTCTGACAAGGTTGACGGAAATTTCAGAGCGTCGGGCTATCTGTACAGCTTTTTCATTGAATTGAGCCGTCTTGCGGCGAAAGGAAAAGGCAGTGTACAAATCGCCCCTGCGGTGACAAAGGCGATCGCATATATTGACGAAAACTATATGAAACAGCCCGGTCTTGAATCCATAAGTAAAGCCGCAGGAGTTTCTTCGCAGCATTTGTGCAGATTATTCAGGCAGACCTTGAACTGCCGACCGATGGAATATATCACAAAACGCAAGATACAGGCGGCTAAAATGCTTCTGGCAGAAACGCAGAAAACTGTCGATCAGATAGCTGAAGAAACAGGTTTCTGTGACAGCAGTTATTTTTGCAAGATTTTCAAAAGGTTCGAGAGTATTACTCCGTCGCAGTTCAGAAGTATAGAACAGGCTCTATGAAATTCGTAAATTACCGCTGACACCATATGAAAAACAAAAAGGCATCATGTCCGGATACATGATGCCTTTTTTCTATTGTAGCTTTGCATAAACCTGCCGGATACGATCAGTTATTCCTGCGTCTGGCTCTGTTCAGCAGCAGGAGCGATATCATAAGTATCAAGGGAAATGCACAGCCTGAAAGCATACCTTTCTGCATATCATTACCTGCATTCTGGGTGATATTTCCTACAATAGCAGGACCGAGTGCTCCGCCGAGGTCGCCCGCCATGGCGAGGAGTGCAAACATTGCAGTTCCGCCTGTGGGTATTTTTCCCGAACAGATGCTTATAGATCCGGGCCACATGATACCTACCGAGAATCCGCACATTATGCAGCCGAGAAGACCGATTACAGGTATTCCCGACAGGGAGGCAGTGATGTAACAGATCAGACACAGCAGCGCCGAGCCTATCATGAATTTCATAAGATCGAGCTTTTCGCCGTACTTCCCGTAAAGTGTACGGCTTATGCCCATTGTCACGGCAAACATACACGGTCCTGCAATATCTCCGACTGATTTAGTCAGTCCGAGAGCGGATTCTGCAAATGCCGACGCCCACTGCGCCATTGAAAGCTCCGAGGCTCCCGCACAAACCATAAGCAGTATCGCAAGCCAGAACAGCGGGACTCTGAGCAGGTCACGAATACGCATTCCCTCGCCGTCCTCGACGGGGTGTGCTATGGGACATACTGAAAAATCGTAAACATTTACCAGTGGAATTATCGCCCATATACAAGAGAGCCACTTCCAGTTTTCTATGCCGAAAGCAGTAAAAAACAGTGTTGAAATGAATATGACTCCGACCGAACCCCAACAGTAGAATGAATGCAGCAGGCTCATTGCAGCTTCTTTGTGCTCAAACGGGCAGGCTTCAACTATCGGACTTACAAGTACCTCGGTCAGACCGCTTCCCATTGCATATATGACCGTGCTTATAATTATTCCTGAAAACGGATTGGGAAGCAGTTCTGGCAGAAAAGCAAGCCCGATAAGTCCCAGCGCAGAAAACACCTGCGAACCGATAACGCATTTCCGATAGCCGATCTTGTCGGCGAAACGTGCGCACAGCACATCTATGATAAGCTGAGTAACAAAAAATACCGACGAGATAAGGGCAATTTTCCCAAACGGAATACCATAGCCATTGTGAAATGTGAGAAATAGAAGCGGAGCGAAATTAGCCGCTATTGCCTGTGTGATGAACCCAAGATAGCAGGATATAAGTGTTTTTCTGTAATTCACAGCCATATTGACAAACTCCTTGACAAATGATATAATCAGATTATATAGTAAATATCGTAACATTTCAATACACAAAATCACATTTTTATTACACAATATCGTAAATTGGGTGAGAACATGGGAAATGAGATCAAAAAGGACAGGATCACAACGGACGAAACCTTACGTGAAACTGCAAGTCACGGCAGCGAAGAATATCCGTTCAGTTACTATTATGAGGACATCTGGGATTTCGATTTTCACTGTATCGACTGGCACTGGCACCCAGAGGTCGAATTTGTTTATGTACAGCATGGCAAGGCTGATTTTCTGGTGGGTGGAAACAGGTATGTTCTAAGCTCGGGCGATGGGATCTTTATAAATTCTCAGGTTATACACAGGTTTGAAGCAGAAGACAGCGCCATCATTCCGAACATTGTTTTTTCACCTGTTCTGCTTGCGCCGCAGGGCAGTCTGATATACAGCAGATACATCAGACCGATAATTGAATCAACTACCGAATGTGTGATTTTTTCCACCGAAGAAACAGCGCACCACAGCATTATCGAAACAATGAGGTCGGTATTTGCTGTGCAGGGTTCTGGCACGGCTTCTGAAATGGAAACGGTAGAACTGCTGCTGAAACTATGGCGCCTGTTATATGAAAGCATACAAATAACAGACTGCGGCCCCGTGTCCGGGCATTCCGCACAGACGCAGGCGAAGCTTCAGATAATGATGCAGTATATTCATGATAATTACAGCGGTCAGATAACACTGGACGATATTGCAGGAACAGTTCTTATATGCAAAAGCAGTGTCCTCAATATTTTCAGGATATACCTGCACACATCACCGATAAATTACGTTGTAGAATACAGACTGAAACGTGCGTCAAAGCTCCTTGTTGATACCGAAAACAGCGTTTGTGCCATAGCGCATGAAACAGGATTTGAGAACATCGGCTATTTCTGCCGCAGATTCAAAAAGCTGTACGGCGTTACACCGATAAATTACAGAAAATACTATCGCAGTGCGGAGCGTAATTCAATGAGAAATATACATTCTGACACAAATGTCCTGTCGGGCTGATGAAATAGCTAAACTTAATAAAAAGATATCAGATTTAAGAGAGTATGACAAAATTTGCAAGCAGAGGAAAGAACACCTTAATAATACAACTCAGATTATTGATGAGATCTTGTCCGAAGGTTCCGGAACAATCTGCACCGCCAACGGTGGGCTGCCTCCGGCAGACCGAAAAAAAGCTCTACTATGATCATATTTTTCTCGTTGCATAATTCTTGTTCGAATAAAATGTGTCAAGTGATATTGACAAAACCAAAGCAGCTCTATAGACTTTTTGAGATTGGGTAATTTACTCTATGGAGTTGCTTGAAGTTTATTATACTTCTTTAGTCATCGGTGGGGTAGATGCGGAGGGTTTGAAGGTTACTTTTACTGTACAAAACTATTTCCCACAAACCTTTATAAATGTGGTATAATAAAAGAAATTAAGATCATAGGAGGAAAACAAAATGGCTGATATGCTTGATAAATACAGAGGCTCGCTGGTCGGTGGTGCTGTGGGTGACGCTTTGGGGTATGCCGTGGAATTTTGCAGTGAAAGACAAATTTTCAGCGAATATGGAGAAAATGGCATAACTGAATATGCGCTCAAAAATGGCAAAGCCCTTATTTCTGACGATACTCAAATGACGATGTTTACTGCAACTGCGTTGCTGGACGGGATAACAAGGGGCAAGCTTCGTGGGATAATGGGCGACTTTTCGACCTACATAGCATTTGAGTATCAAGGTTGGTATCTGACACAGACCGCAAATTATCCCGTTGATATTGAAGGAAATTATGCGAAATATAGCTGGGTCATGAATTTGCCTGAAATGTTCAGCCACCGTGCACCGGGAAATACTTGTTTGTCAGCCTTGGCGGCAGGGGGAAAGGGTACTATAGAAAAGCCTATAAATAACAGCAAAGGCTGTGGCGGAATAATGCGTGTCGCACCTATCGGGCTATATTTTTCAGAGGGTAAAATGGATATCGCAAGTATTGATAAGATAGGCGCTGAATGTGCCGCTATTACTCATGGGCATGAGCTTGGATATATCCCTGCGGCGGCTCTTGTTCATATGGTCAGTTTGTTATCCCACAATAATGATATCACACTGCTTGAAGCTGTCACGAGTTCGGTAAGGACAATGCAGCAGATATTTAACAGAGCTAAATATATTGACGATTTTGTGGAATTGATCGAGCTTGCGGTCAAGCTTTCACAGTCAGGCGGCAGTGACCTCGACAATATACATAAGCTTGGCGAGGGTTGGGTGGCTGAGGAGACTTTAGCTATTGCAGTGTATTGTTCACTGAGATATCAGGATGATTTTGATAAAGCTGTATGCACAGCGGTAAATCACAACGGCGACAGCGACTCAACAGGTGCAGTTTGCGGAAATATTCTTGGTGCATATCTTGGCTATAATGCAATACCACAAAAGTTTAAGACGAATTTGGAATTTCATGATGTTCTTTTGACCCTTGCAGACGATCTTTACAACGATTGCAAGATGTCTGAATACAGCGACAATTATGACAGGGTATGGCTTGATAAGTATGTTCATAAGACGTATGGAAAGAGGGGATAGGCTTTGAGCGAGCGGAATGACGAACTCACAAGACTTAGTTACACCTTGGGCGAGAACATGGAAGACAGGTTTTATGTTTATATGCTGCAAGACGATAATGGAAAGCCTTTTTATATCGGCAAAGGGCAAGGCGGACGAGTGTTTTGTCACGAAAACGACGCTGATAAGCTGTTAGAGGTTATACGCTCAGAAAACGGAGATAGAAATGTCGATTATTCCAAATTATCTGAGAAAATAAAAACTATCATTAAAAGTAGCGGCAAGGTTGAAAAGGTCATAATAAAATGGGGATTGACCGAAAATGAAGCATTTATGTGCGAATCTGCGCTTATGAATATGTATGATTACATTTTTCCTGAAACGCTCACCAATATTTCTAATGGTCATGCAAGCAATGCTGAAAAGCACTCTCACGCACTTGACGGATATAAAACGAAAGCGAGAAATGTGCAGGATTTTCTTGATAATGTTGCCATAAGAGAAGTGGATTTCAAAGAATACTGTGGAAATATCCCTGTTGTTTTCATTACAATAAGTAAAAGCTATCCGCTTATGTACAAAGAAAAATGTGCCGACTTGCAAAGGGAAGATTTTATATACGATTCAGCAAGGGGCTTTTGGGATATAAACATAAGGCGTACAAGGTATGCAAAATATGTTTTAGCACTTTATAGGCAGATAGTGGTAGGTGTGTATCCTGTTAATGAGGATAGCTGGAGAGTTACAACAGACTTTGATGAAAAGGAATTTCCCATATATCCCAAGAAGTATCGAGAAAACGATAAACTGTTGATACAAAAGAATAGGACTTATGACGAGTACAAACGTCTTGGCGGACAGAATGATGAAAAATGGTTTGATACACGTCGGAAGAGAATCGGTTTTGAAAAGTGCAAGCCTGAGAACAGCGAGGAATATTCGTATCTATGCAAGCTAAAAGGCACATATCTCAAGGACAGATTTTTCAAAAACCAAATGTCAGTATATAATTATGACGTGGACAAGGACGGAAAGCTGAGATTTTATAGTTCTGCAAACTGGTGTTAATAGTGGCGGCTATTTCAACTTCCATGTTGATAAATGTAAACTTTTTCAGAAAACAGTTTGTAATATATGACAATTCGGATAAGGCTGTAGACAAATGGGGCGATTGGCAAGCTGCACAGCATATAGCTAAAAAATATGATGATGACGGATATCTTCTCAAGAAGAAATAGCACAAACAAAAATAAGCTGCTACAGAAAAATCTGTGGCAGCT
>ENA-OOZA01001874-OOZA01001874.1-human-gut-metagenome-genome-assembly--contig:-NODE-1874-length-10407-cov-2.985413_pt1 | contig 10407 bp, 9 predicted proteins | sample MGYA00241703_ERZ501378 | MGnify/ENA primary metagenome ERZ501378 (study PRJEB25962, sample SAMEA2042916) | human gut metagenome | biome: human gut; feature: human-associated habitat; material: faeces...
CTCCGTACCGGGTGGTGTCGTTCATCGTACAATCCTGGTATGGAGCATTTGTTTGAGAACCGGTATTTTGCTTTTTTCATGCCATTAAACAATAAGAAAAGCATGACGTCTTTTTTTAATGTATTGTCAACTATAACTGCTATTTCATTCAGATTATGAGAATACAAAAATAGATACGTTAAAAATGTAATTATATGATTTACATTTATTTATCTTGTTTGCGTATGTTTCGTGGAAAATTACACAAGCTAATTGCCTAAAAAATGAATAGAACTGCAGTCTTTAGCTTGGTAATAGCAGTCGGACATTATTTGATGCCTTTTTCTGTATTCATAGGGAGAAATATTCTTTAGAGCCTTGAATTGGCGTGACAAGTTTTTTAGATTGTTTATTCCTACAGATTCCGCTACGGTTGAGATAGGAGCATTGCTGGTAAGTAGCAGTTGAGCAAACCTTTCTATTTTTAGAGAAAATATGTATTTTTGAATGGACTGTTGGGTAACTCCTTTGAAACGAATCTCTAGTAACCTACGTGACAAGGGGACTTGTTTTACGAGATCTGATACGGTGATATGTTCAGTCAGGTGCTTATTGATATATTTCAAAACTGTTTGGATATGCGTATCGGTAGTAGAATAAAAATCGGTTGAAAGTCTGTTTATAATATTTATGGGTTGCAGTACTACATCTTGATAGTTGACTTTCTCTTCGTTCAGTAGGCGTACGATGAGTTCTGCTGCCTCAAATCCGCCTCTTACAATGTTTTGGCTGATACTGGATAGGGGAGGGTCTGAAAGATTGCATATAATCTCATCATTGTCGACTCCTAATATTGCTATCTTGTCGGGCACTCTGATGTTGTTGACTTTACAGATTTCCGTAATGCGGTTACCTTGATTGTCATCGCAAGCCATGAGTGCCGTAGGTTGTGGCAATGACTTTAACCAGTTGAGCAGGGGCGGTGCTTCATAAAACCATAAGTCATCAAGGGATTGGTCCTGATAAGAATAGAAATTGTTTCCAAACCCTTGGGCTGCTATACATTCATAGAAACCCTCGCAACGTTCTTGTGACCATACCGTATCGCGATAACCATAGAATGCGAAGTTCTGAAAGCCTTTACTCAGAAAAAACTCTGCTGCCATTCTGCCGGTCTTGCGGTAATCGCCGGTGATGTTTGGAATATTGCTGAACCTTGATTTATAATCCTGGGCCAATGCGATAATTCCGTTTTCACGGAATAGCTCCACGTTGTCATCATTGTCAAATCTGCCGATGATTGCATCTGCATGCCATGTCTTTGCCCATTTCAAGACTCCTTCTATACCATGACTGTTTTTGTAGGAGGGTGGCATACGGCATACTACCCATGGCTCATGGCTTTTGGAATAGGCCAATACCCCCTTTAGCAGATTGTACGAAAAGGACTCTGTAAAATCGGTCAATAATATCAATCGAATCATAGCAGTTGACTAAATGTAACTGATTGTTACTTATACAAATGTTAGCTTAATTGACAAATATAGGATTTTATTTCTTTTTCTTCAAATCTTTTCCCTCATATTTGCAGATTGCTTCAATCCATTTTTCTTCCAGTGGCTTGGACTCGTGTTTGGCGAGGTCGAAGGCTACCATGACGGAGGTACATACGCATTTTACTTCTTGGGTTTCCGTATCAATGACCCGTTGGGCGAGGTGGAAGCTTTTGGTTCCTATCTCAGTGACGGCAGTTTGCACGGCGATATGGTCCGAACCATAAATCTGTGCGAGGAAGTTTGCTTCAATATGGACGACAACGATACCATCCTTTTCCCAATCTACATCCGGGCATACGGAAGCGAAATATTCCGTTTTTCCTAAATCATAAAAAGAGAAGTAAACAGTGTTGTTTACATGGCCGAATTTGTCGACGTCATTGAAGCGTAGTTGTATGGGCAGGGTGTGGTTAAATTGAATTTCTTCCATTGTTTTCTCTTAAACTTTGTTTATAATCGCTGCAAAAATACTATTTTTGCGTGTTAATCCGTGAACTTATATATCAAGAAATGATAGAAGACATCAAAAAAGCCTGCCAGGTAATGAGCGAGGGCGGGGTAATTCTGTATCCGACAGATACGATTTGGGGTATAGGTTGTGACGCTACCAATGAAGAAGCGGTGCGCCGTGTATATGAAATCAAGCAACGCTCTGACAGTAAGGCGATGCTGGTATTGGTAGATTCTCCGGTAAAGGTGGATTTCTATGTGCAGGATGTTCCGGAGGTTGCCTGGGATTTGATAGAACTGGCTGACAAGCCCCTTACCATAATTTATTCCGGAGCGCGTAATCTGGCTCCTAACTTGCTTGCCGAAGATGGTAGTGTAGGTATCCGTGTCACCAGTGAGGCATTTTCAAAACGGCTTTGTCAGCAGTTCCGCAAGGCGATAGTCTCTACTTCTGCCAATGTCAGCGGGCAACCGTCTCCCGGTAACTTCAGTGAAATAAGTGAAGACATCAAGTCTGCGGTGGATTATATAGTAGGATACCGCCAGGAGGAAACGGGACGCCCGAAACCGTCCAGTATCATCAAGTTGGGCAAGGGCGGAGTCATTAAGATTATTCGCGAATAAAAGGAAAAATGGCAGAGGACAAGAGGAGTTTGTTGCAGCGCTTCATCATATGGCGCGAAAAGAATATCAAGGAAAAGCGGTTCATACTGATTCTCAGTTTTCTTGTAGGTATCTTTACGGCATTCGCCGCACTGATACTGAAAGTCATCATACACTGGATACAGAACTTCCTGACGGATAATTTCAATGCGACGGAAGCCAACTACCTTTATCTGGTCTATCCGGTAGTGGGTATCTTCCTGACCGGATTGTTTGTCCGCTACGTGGTGAAGGACGACATCAGTCATGGTGTTACCAAAATCCTATACGCCATCTCGCGGCGGCAGGGACGCATCAAACGGCATAACACTTGGTCGTCCATCATAGCCAGTTCCATTACCATCGGTTTCGGTGGTTCGGTCGGGGCGGAGGCGCCTATTGTGCTGACGGGTTCGGCTATCGGTTCCAATCTGGGAACCATCTTCAAGATGGAGCATCGTACGCTGATGCTATTGGTGGGATGTGGTGCTGCCGGTGCGGTTGCAGGCATTTTCAAGGCGCCGATTGCCGGTCTGGTATTTACGCTGGAGGTACTGATGATAGATTTGACAATGTCCTCCTTGTTGCCGTTGCTGATATCTGCGGTGACGGCTGCAACTGTTTCCTATATCGTGACGGGTACGGATGCCATGTTCAAATTCCATCTGGACCAAGCTTTCGAACTGGAGCGTATTCCGTATGTCATTATGCTGGGTATCTTCTGCGGATTGGTTTCCCTTTATTTTACCCGGGCCATGAACTCTGTGGAAGGCGTGTTCGGAAGGTTGAGAACTCCCTATAAGAAACTGATAATGGGCGGTGCCATGCTGAGTATCCTGATATTCCTTTTCCCACCGTTGTATGGCGAAGGTTACGATACGATAGAATTGTTGCTGAATGGGATGAGCAATGCCGAATGGGACACGGTGATGAATAATTCCTTCTTCTACGGGCACGGCAATCTGTTGCTGATATACCTCATACTGATTATTCTGTTCAAGGTCTTTGCCTCGAGTGCCACGAATGGCGGGGGCGGTTGTGGCGGTATCTTCGCACCTTCGTTGTATCTGGGTTGTATTGCCGGTTTTGTCTTTTCACATTTCAGCAATGAAATAGAGATGACGGCTTATCTGCCCGAGAAGAACTTTGCCTTGATGGGAATGGCGGGGGTCATGAGTGGGGTCATGCACGCTCCGCTGACCGGCGTGTTCCTCATAGCCGAGCTTACGGGAGGATACGACCTGTTTCTGCCACTGATGATTGTTTCCGTCAGTTCCTATCTTACCATCATCATGTTCGAGCCTCATAGTATCTATTCCATGCGTTTGGCCAAGAAAGGAGAACTGTTGACGCACCATAAGGACAAGGCCATCCTTACCCTGATGAAGATGGAGAATGTGGTGGAAAAGGATTTTGTGACTGTGCATCCCGAAATGGATTTGGGCGAACTGGTAAAGGCCATTTCTGCCTCGCATCGCAATGTCTTTCCCGTGACGGATAAGGAAGGGGTGCTGATTGGCATTGTCTTGTTGGACGATATCCGGAACATTATGTTCCGCCAGGAGTTATATCATCGCTTCACGGTGGGAAAACTGATGACTTCGGCTCCGGCACGTCTGTATGATACGGACAGTATGGAGCAGGTGATGCGCACCTTTGATGATACGAAGGCGTGGAATCTGCCGGTGGTGGATGCGGAAAACAAATACTTGGGCTTCGTGTCCAAGTCGAAGATATTCAACTCGTACCGTGAAGTATTGGTACATTTTTCAGAAGACTGAGGACTTTTTGGTATTTACTATTTTACTATTTACAAGTTACTATTTGCCGTTCGGGGTGATGGGGCATTGTAAATCGCAAAGAAGATGCTTCGTACATTGTAAATGGTAAATTGTAAATGGGCAAATGAGTTGCCTCGCAAATGGTACATTGTAAATGGTAAATTGTAAATGAAATGGTGGAAAAGAAGAATTTGAGGATTGTATATATGGGTACTCCCGACTTTGCGGTGGAGGCTCTTCGTTGTCTGGTAGAAGGAGGTTACAATGTGGTGGGTGTCATTACGATGCCCGACAAGCCTGCCGGACGGGGACATAAGCTCCAATTCTCTCCGGTGAAACAGTATGCACTGGAACATAATCTTCCGCTTCTTCAGCCGGAGAAGCTGAAGGATGAGGCTTTTGTGGAGGCGTTGCGTGCATGGAAGGCCGATTTGCAGATAGTCGTTGCCTTCCGCATGTTGCCGGAGGTGGTATGGAACATGCCGCGATTGGGCACCTTCAACCTGCATGCTTCCCTGCTTCCGCAGTATCGCGGCGCAGCCCCCATCAACTGGGCGGTGATTAACGGTGATACGGAAACGGGCATCACCACTTTCTTCCTGAAACATGAGATTGACACCGGTGAGGTTATCCAGCAGGTACGGGTACCCATTGCCGATACGGACAACGTGGGTATCGTCCACGACAAACTGATGCTGTTGGGCGGTCGCCTGGTGGTAGAAACCGTAGATGCCATTCTTGCCGGTACAGTGAAAAGTATTCCTCAAGAAGAAATGGCCGTCGTGGGTGAACTGCGTCCGGCACCGAAAATCTTCAAAGATACTTGTCGTATTGACTGGAACCGCCCGGTGAAGCGTATTTACGATTTTATACGCGGTCTTTCTCCCTATCCTGCCGCTTGGACGGAGCTGGTCCAACCCGGTGGAGAATCTGTTGTGGTAAAAGTCTTCGAGACGGAGAAAATAGGGGAATCCCATCAACTGACTCCCGGAACCTTGCAGACAGACGGGAAGACCTATATCCGCGTTGCTGCCGAAGATGGCTTTGTCGGCATCTGCTCCCTCCAGCTTCCGGGCAAGAAGAAACTGAAAACGGATGAACTGTTGCGCGGCTTCCGGTTGACGGAAGGATACGTGATGAAATAACTGATTGTCATTCAATGACTTCCTACTGCAAAACTACTGCACTCGTTTTGCAGCGTCACTGCAAACCGCTTTGCAGTGTTGCTGCAACTAATATGCAGTGTGACTGCAACTGCTTTGCAGTAGCACTGCAACACGTTTGCAGTGACGCTGCAAAAGGTATGCAGTAAGTTTGCAGTGAGAGTTTTGACTTCCAATGTTAGGCTGAATTAAATCTTTTCTCTATATTTGTACATAACAAAGTTCGTAAACTTTAGAACATAACATTATGAAACCAATCATATCCCCTTCTATTCTCTCTGCCGATTTTGGTTATCTGGCACGAGACATTGAAATGATTAACGAAAGTGAGGCGGAGTGGGTACATATCGACATCATGGACGGTGTGTTTGTCCCTAATATTTCTTTCGGATTCCCGGTACTGAAGTATGTGGCAAAACTGTCGCAGAAGCCTTTGGATGTGCATCTGATGATTGTACAGCCGGAGAAGTTTATTCCGGAGGTGAAGGCTCTGGGAGCACATGTCATGAATGTGCATTACGAGGCTTGTCCGCATCTGCACCGCGTGGTGCAGCAAATCCGCGAAGCAGGGATGCAGCCGGCGGTAACGATTAATCCGGCAACTCCCGTGTCCTTGTTGAAGGATATTATTAATGATGTATACATGGTGCTGATAATGAGCGTAAATCCCGGCTTCGGCGGACAAAAGTTCATAGAGCATTCTCTTGACAAGGTGCGCGAGTTGCGTGAATTGATTACGGTTACCGGTTCGCAGGCCTTGATAGAAGTGGACGGTGGCGTAAACTTGGAAACCGGTTCGCGTCTGGTAGAAGCTGGAGCAGATGTACTGGTGGCAGGCAATGCCGTTTTCTCGGCTCCCGATCCGAAGGAGGCCATCCGTGCATTAAGGAATCTGTAATCCGTCTTCTGGATTGATAATCGACAGCTGGCAACGGCATTCTTTCCTTCGACTGTTGATGCCGTTGGTAGTTGGTATTTTGTGTGGAGATGCGTTTCCACACGTGCTTTCTGCATGGGAGTATGTGGCAGGTTTTCTGCTTTTTCTTTTTATTATAGGTAGATACAAGCATACCGGATGGGTGTATGGAGCGGCGGTATACCTTTTCTTGGGTGGTACGGGGGGCTGCTTGATGAGTTGGCAGCAGGGAAAGACGGTATTTCCCTTTTCGGGCAAACCTGCTGTTTATAGGGTTTGTATCCGCGAGCATCCCGAAGAGAGGGAGCGCAGCATATTGTGCAGGGTTGCCCTGCTGGGAGAGGTAGAGAAGGATACAGTTACGGGTTGCCCCCGGAATCATCTTTTTCTGGCTTATTTTCCGAAAGATTCTGCTACGGCCACTTTGCGCCGTGGTGATGAGTTGCTGGTATCTACCCGGCTTGTTCCTCCGGCAAACAATGGTAATCCCGACGAGTTTGACTATGCCCGCTACCTGAGGCGGAAAGGCTATAGCGGCACGGCCTACGTGGCTGACGGACATTGGCGGAAGACGGGGCATGATGCCTCTCGCACTGTCAGCCAGGTGGCACTGGATTATAGGGAGAAAGTGGTTGGCTTATACCGGAGTTTGGGTTTTGAAACTGGTGAATTGGCGGTACTTGCTGCGTTGACAGTGGGGGATAAAGAGGAACTGAGTGATGATATTGTGGAGACCTACTCCGTTTCGGGAGCCAGCCATGTACTGGCACTTTCCGGGCTGCATATCGGCTTTATTTCCGCTCTGTTGCTGTTTGTCCTGTCTCCTTTGTGGATTAGGTGGCGGTTTTTAAAGCCGTTTTTGTTTCTGTCTGTAATCCTCTTGTTGTGGGGATTTGCTTTCCTTACAGGGTTGTCTTCTTCCGTGGTACGTGCGGTTGTCATGTGCTCATTTGGATTACTTTCCATGCTGATACCTGCCTGCCGGAAGCTTACTTTGAATACATTGGGGGTTACGGCTTTCCTGATGCTGCTGTTTAACCCTGTCTGGCTGTTTGATGTGGGATTTCAGTTGTCTTTTTCGGCTGTTGCAGCTATTGTACTGTTACAACCCGGGCTATACGGGTTGTTATCGGTGAAGAACCGCCTTTTGCGTAAGGCGTGGGGGCTGGTTACTGTTTCCGTTGCCGCCCAGATAGGAACGGCTCCGTTGGTAATGCTCTATTTTTCACGTTTTTCCACACACTTCCTCTTGACTAATTTGTTGGTAATCCCGTTGGTTTCGTTGATTGTGTATGCGGCTGTTATATTGCTTGTCCTGACTCCTTTTCCTGTCTTGCAACAGCTCTTTGCCGATGTGGTAGAAATGCCGCTAAGGATGCAGAATGCTTTGCTCCGTTGGATAGAACAGCTCCCTTTGGCTTCCATAGACCGGATTTGGGTCGATATATGGGATGTCTTCCTGTTTTATTGTTGCCTGTTGTTGTTCTGCCGTGTTTGGATGAGGCGTACGGCAGCGAATGTATATATCGCTTTGTCAGCCCTGCTGCTATGCGTCTCCTATCATTCGTATGCGTTTATCACAGATGCTCCCCGGCGCAGCATTGTTTTTTATAATGTCCGTGGCTGTCCGGCAGTGCATTGTCTGGCAGATAACTCCGCTTCATGGCTGGTTTGCGCCGATACGCTGCCCGATGTCATCCGGTTGGAACGTTCGCTTTCTTCCTACTGGAACCGTTTGCGCCTGGAACGTCCTGACGTGATTGAGGGAGATTGTTTGCTTCCTGAAATTTCAGTCCGTAACAAAACCGTTTTTTATGCAGGGAAACGCATCTGTCTGTTGTACGACGACCGTTGGGGCAACAAGATATCCGGTGTGCCTGTTTTTATTGATTATCTGTATGTTTCTCACGGTTATAAGGGAGATATGCAGGAACTCGTTTCCTTGTTTGAAGTAGCTACGGTAGTGATTGACGCATCTCTTTCCGAATACTATCGGGAGAGGATTATCAGCGATTGTATCCGGTTGGGAATTCCTTATCTTCCTCTTTCCGAAAAAGGTTCTGTGCACATATTATTATAAATCATAAACTTTTTCGTACTTTTGCCCTTTCTTTTGTTGCAGGTGAGACGAAGTTGTTCCGGATATGCAACGTAAACTGTAAAATAGCGAGTAACTATATGTTGACCAAAGTAATAGATCAATCTAAAATAGACCACTTTGCCAAGTGGCTGGAACGTGCGGATAAAATAGTTATTGTTGCCCATGTGGCTCCCGACGGAGATGCAGTAGGCTCTTCTCTGGGGTTGTGGCATTTTCTTAATACGCAGGACAAGGATGCGACTGTCATTGTTCCCAATGCTTTTCCCGATTTCCTGAAATGGATGCCCGGCAGCAAGGATATACTTCTGTACGACCGTTATAAAGAGTTTGCCGACAAATTGATAGCGGAAGCCGATGTCATCTGTTGCCTCGATTTCAACGCTATCAGCCGTATCGATGCTATGGCAGACGCCGTGTTGGCTTCTCCTGCGCGGAAGATACTGGTAGACCATCATTTGAATCCTGAAGACTTTTGCAGAATCATCATTTCCCATCCCGAAATATCCTCGACTTCCGAGCTGGTGTTCCGCCTGATTTGCCGCATGGGATATTTCAGTGACATCACCAAAGAGGGAGCTGAATGTATCTATACCGGTATGATGACCGATACGGGTGGCTTTACGTACAACTCCAATAACCGTGAAATTTATTTTATAATCAGTGAGTTGCTTTCGAAAGGTATCGACAAGGATGATATTTACCGGAAAGTGTACAACACCTATTCCGAAAGCCGTCTGCGTCTTATGGGGCATGTGCTGTCGCAGATGAAAGTCTATCCGGAGCATCGTGCCGCCCTGATTACGCTGACTAAGAAGGAACAAGGCAATTTCAATTATATCCGTGGCGATAGCGAAGGGTTTGTAAACATACCGTTGAGCATTAAAAATGTCGTTTTCTCCTGCTTCCTGCGTGAAGATACGGAAAAGCCGATGATAAAGGTATCCCTGCGTTCGGTAGGCAGTTTCCCCTGCAACCGGCTGGCTACAGAATTCTTTAACGGCGGCGGGCATTTAAATGCTTCCGGCGGAGAATTTTACGGTACATTGGAAGAGGCTAAAAAAGTGCTGGAACTTGCATTGGAAAAATTCAAACCGCTGCTTAATGCCAAAGGATAAAAAAACAGCGGTTGTAAAGGTTAAAAGATACGAACTTTCTACTTGCAACTTTTAACTTTCGGGTAAATCAGATATTTTTGTACGAAATTACTAAATAACAGAAATGAAGAAACTTACTTTATTCTTTTTATCCTTACTGGCATTCGGCTTGAGTTTTCAGGCGTGTGATGACGGCAAGACCTATGCGGAGATGCTTGATGAGGAAAAAGACGGTATAAATGACTTTATCAAAAAGAATGACTTTAAGATAATCTCACAATCGGAGTTTTATGCACAGGACTCTACGACAAAGTCTAAGGAAAAAGGAGACGGCGTGGATGAGTTTGTGCAGCTTGCCAGCGGAGTGTACATGCAGATAGTGGATAAAGGCTCTGAAAATGCAGCCGACACTGTGAAAAACAACGATGAAGTGCTGGTGCGTTTTATGGAATATAGCATTCTTGACAAAGATACCACATTGTCCAACCTGAATGCGGTGGAAACCGTAGATGCATTCCGCTATGCGGTAACTCCTTCGTCCATTGCAGGGACATTCCTGCAGGGATATATGATGACTTATTATTCCTCACCGACAGTTCCGGCAGGCTGGCTTGTCCCGTTGACTTATGTTCGCGACATGGCTCATGTCAAACTGATTGTTCCTTCCAAGATGGGACATCAGACAGCCATGCAATATGTCTACCCTTATTTTTATGACATCCGGA
>ENA-OOZA01001877-OOZA01001877.1-human-gut-metagenome-genome-assembly--contig:-NODE-1877-length-10391-cov-2.298665_pt1 | contig 10391 bp, 9 predicted proteins | sample MGYA00241703_ERZ501378 | MGnify/ENA primary metagenome ERZ501378 (study PRJEB25962, sample SAMEA2042916) | human gut metagenome | biome: human gut; feature: human-associated habitat; material: faeces...
GCCTATGGGGGCAATATTATGAAAAAGACGATTAACAGAATTATGAACTCGTATATTCAGTTCTTTAAAATAAAGAATTTAAACGTTCAGATTGTACTGACAGACGATATGTATACCTGTCAGAAAAAATATGGATTTAATAAAGAAGACTCTCAGACTCTTGATGAGGCAACTGCCCGCAAAAACTGGAAGCATGTAGCTGCCTGTATGAAATATCCAAAGCATATGAACGAGCCGTTTACACTGATTTTTAAGGAACCATATTTAAGACGTTCCCCACTTTGTGAAGTATATCGTCTTGTCTTCCATGAACTGACACACATTTGTGATTATAGAGACTATGCCCGACTTAATCACCTGACTTCCTACAGACAGTTATTTGATGACCCGGAAACAGTATTGTTCCAGCACTGGTCTGAGTATCACGCAGAACGCCGGGGCTATGCCGCATGGCTGAAACACCGCTACGGTATTCGCGTTAAATACGACATTAACAATAGTAAAGTTGATATCTTACATAAAGAAACAGTAAGTAATATTCAGTATTACGGCGAGCATTACACCAACACCGCCGAATACGGCTCTACCCGCCAGATTTATTTTACAATGCATCTTCTGGCTCGTATGAGTATCTGGATGCAGATTCTTCCTTATCAGATGAGTGATATTTTATCGAAAGACCCATTTGATTATAAGGGAATTGAGTGGATTAAGAAGCTGATGTATCTTTTCCATAAGTATCCGAATATTGATCAGATGAATGATCATTTTATGGAGATTGCTAAGATTGTTGCGGAGAATTTTTCACTTTCCAGAGAGGAAATCTGGGAAAAAGTTTCTTGATAAATTCTGATTTGCCGCAGGCAAAGGAGACGCACCCAAAGAGAGAAGGAATATAACGATGGAATTTTTAGATATAAGAGATAAAAATGGGAATCCCACAGGTGAAGTAAAAGAACGTTCCTTAGTTCATGCCGATGGAGATATTCATGGAACTTCTCATGTATGGATTGTGCGGAAAAATGAAAAAGGCAGTTATGATTTGCTGTTACAGAAACGTAGTGAAAATAAAGATGCATTTCCAGGATGCTATGATATTTCTTCTGCAGGACATTTACCAGCAGGTCAGGATTATCTTTCTTCTGCATTAAGGGAACTGGAAGAAGAACTTGGAATTAAGGCAAAGCCGGAACAGCTTCATTTTATGGGACTCCATGAGGGATGTTGCGAGGAAACATTTTATGGCAAGCCTTTTAAAAATCACGAAATCAGTCATGTTTATTTGTATCAGGAACCTGTTAATATAGAAGATTTAATCTTACAGAAAGAAGAAGTTCAAGAAGTATGCTGGCTTGATTTTAAGGAATGCTGCAAAAAAGTAAAAGATGGAGATAGAAAGTATTGTCTGTTTCCAGAGGAACTTTTGATGATAAAAAAATATTTACAATTCTATTTAAAATAAAAAAAACGCATCGACGTCATCAATATGACTCGATACGCACCATATAAAATCTGCAAAGCAGTTAAAGGGGAAAATTAAGATTTATATTTAAGGTCTCACCGCAATGGCTCAACTCTTCTTTTCAACGTTTCTTATTATATAATATTTTTCTTTTTTTTCAATTCACAATCTTCACAAAAAAATTTAGTTTTACTTCTTTTTTGTTAGGCGATTTCACATCCTATTGAAGTTTATTATCAAAATTGCCCTCAATTCCTGCTTTTCATCTATTTTTATTGTATTTCTTTTTCTTAACCTCATGTCAAAAAAATTTCTATTTATGCCCGAAAAATAGCCGAAGTCACCGCATTATCCTCTATTCAAACTGATTTTCTTTTGTTATAATAAAATAACAGAATTTAAGTTGGGAGGGAAGCAGTATGCAACATATGACGTTAAACAAGATTTCTATTGAACACATTACACTCGAACATATCGGTTTTGTTCATCACGGATTCGGCGTTGACTTACCTGATTATCTTCTGTAAGAGTCGTTTAGTTTTATTAAAGGAAACGGAACCGAAAGAAGGCATTATGTAAAACTGCTTCGTATCACTGCACGATAAATGCTCAACCGCATCTATTGCTTGCTAGAGCGTGTTATTACATAATGCCTTCTTTCGATTCCTGTCCTTAACAAATTACTATTTAATATTCTTCAATGCCACCATTCCGCCTCTCTTATACATACCCGTATTCCAAAGTCTTTTAAAATCAACAGACAGAGCTTCTCCATATGTATGATAATTTAAGTAAACTCTTTCTTCTAAGTTGACGCCTTCTTTAATTTTATTTTTATTTATTTCATTTGCCTGAATGGAAGCTGTGTGGATACAAGAATTTTTTATTTGACGCTGCTGGACTTCTTCTTTTTCTGTTTTATATCCTGTTATACAAAACCAATGCCAATTCAGATCCTTAAATTCCTTATCCCGATGACGAAGCATGAGATAAATTACCGGAAGATTTCTCTCGATTGCATTTTTCACAAATTTCTCAGCTTCTTCATATGGTTTATCCCCATCTAGAGTCTCAAATTCAGCCCGATATCCACAATCCTTTAAATATTGTCCACACCCATCTGTAAACATAGAAAGTTTTGTGACTCCTCCGACTCTTGGATGAATATAGGGTTTCATTTTCATGGAGAAGTCCACATATTCTTTTCTAGTAAGATTTAATGCATCGCCGGGATAACATTTTTTCAGACCATAATTTCTCGCCAGGCAAATAGATAAATCGCAGGCAGCTAATGCACCACAGCCGCCAAGATACATCCAGAAGTCTGTGCACCATTCCTGATTGCCGCCGGGGGTTCCTTCTATCTGAAAATAATCAATATTTTTTTCCTGTTTCATAAAGTGTTCCTCATTTATTACTTTTCCAACTTCTATATTTTCTTGTTATTTCTCATATATTCTTTATTATGTATACAATAGCTATTAACCAGTAGTTCTTAAACTTATCTTAATTATAGCTGGTCTTTTATATCAGATGTAAGATGACGCACATCTTGCAGAAAGCATTTTTCAAACACCCTCTAGTAATTACGCTTAATACTGTATTGATTAAATCACATAATCGATCCCGTTATTGCCACGCTCGCCACCGCTCCTGCTATCGTCGCAAACATCGCTCCCGGTAAAGTCCAACGTGTTTTTTTTATATTTACACTCATGTAGTAAATCGTAATTGTATAGATTACCGTCTCTGTACAACTCATCATGATTGAGACAATCATTCCAAGCCTTGAATCCGGACCATATTCTTTAAAAATATCAAGGACAAAGCTGACCGCTGCCGATGAAGAAAATATTCTTACAATAAATACGGGAATAACTTCTACTGGAATGTGCAAAAGCTTTCCTGCGGGAGCAAGCAGTTCTGAGAAAGAATCTAATGCTCCTGATGCACGAAAGATTCCTATCGAAACGAGTAGTGCTATCATTGTCGGCGCGATTTCAATAACAATCTGAAACCCCTCTTTTACTCCCTTTAGAAAGCTTTCATATACATCATTGCGATTAAAGAAGCCATATACAACAATATAGAACATGGTAAATGGCACGATAAAATCCGAAAAATAAAGAAGAAACTTCACTGTATCCATCTCCGTTTCTTCTTATTTTTTCTATTACATTTCTTTCCATTGTATCTTGTTATTTCCATTATTTTAATGAATACAATTCCTGCCATAGTAGAAATCATTGTCGCACAGATTGCTGGAAGTACAACCGCGGCTGGATTCACGGAACCGTACTGGCTTCGATAGGCAATCATGTTAATTGGAACAAGCTGCAGCGATGAAATATTCAAAACAAGAAAAGCACACATCATATCAGAAGCTCTGCCCCCGCCTTCCTCCAGCTTCTGCAGCTCTCGCATCGCCTTAAGCCCAGCTGGGGTCGCCGCCCAGCCTAGCCCAAGAATATTAGCTGCCATATTAGCCGCTATGTATTCATTAGCTTTATGGCGGGGTGGTATGTCTGGAAACAGCCAGTGGATAAAGGGATACATTGTCTTTGCAATCTTTTTCATAAGACCACTCTTTACCGCTATTTCCATCATGCCGTTCCAGACACCGATAACTCCAAGCATAAAAATACATAAATTCACCGCCTCTGTTGAAGATGAAATAAAACTTTCTGTTATCTGCCCCATTGTGCCATGAAATGCCGCAAAGAAGATTCCTCCGGCAATCATAATCACCCACAATATATTCAGCATAAACCACTCAAACTCTCTCAACCTTTTTCTTCATTATATTGTTCCTGGCTTGTACGGTATGCTTCCATATCAAAGTAACCAAACTGATTCTTAACGGTATGTTTAATCTGATACATCGCAAAATCCGCATACTGCATAAATATCTTGCTGTCTGTCGTATCCTGTATGAATGTCCATTATCTATCTTTTATACACTCTAGGAACTCTCTTTCCTACATCACAAACAAATTCATAGTTAAAGCTTCCGGCAAGGTTCGCCATATCTTCAACACTGATATAATTATCCCCGTCTTTTCCAATCAAGGTAACGGTATCTTCAAGCTTCACATCTGGAATATCTGTAATATCTACCATCATCTGATCCATGCACACTCTTCCGACAATCGGTGCCTTCTGTCCGTGAATCAATACCCAGCCTTTGTTAGAAAGACTTCTTGCATATCCATCCGCATATCCAACAGATACTGTAGCAAGACGGCATGGATGTTCAACAATATAAGTCGCTCCATAACTTACACCTCGTTCCATCTCTGGCTCCATAATATTTACTACATGAGAATACCAGCTCATGGCCGGTGTCAGATCTAAATTAGAGAAATCCACTTCATCAGAAGGATACATTCCATAAAGAATAATACCCGCCCTTGCCATATCATAACGATGGTCTTCATATTCCATGATAGCGGCACTATTACAGATATGTTTTACTGGAATTTCAATTCCCGCTTCATCAAGTAACTGAACAAAATAATCATATCTCTCCATCTGACTTTCTGTGTATGCCTTATCTGTCATATCTGCACAGGATAAATGGGTAAATAACCCCTCAATCTTTATATTGGGCAACTCTGCAATCTGCTTTACAATCGCAAGCCCTTTCTCATCTGGAGATAAACCGATTCTTGTCATTCCGGTATCTAATGCGATGTGAATTCTCGCCGTCTTTTCTGCCTTTACGGCAGCTTCAGACATTGCCTTAGCCGTATCATAGCAATAAATCGTCTGATCTACACCATACTCCAAATTCTTATAATAAAGAGAGGGGGAATTATAGCCAAGAAGCAAAATTGGCTGTTTTAATCCAGCCTTTCTCAGTTCTACTCCCTCATCAATTGTAGCAACACCAAAATAATCTGCAATATCATTTAAATAATGTGCTACTTCCACTGCACCATGTCCATAACCGTCAGCCTTTATGACAGCCATAGTCATCGCATTATCTCCTGTTTTCTTTTTGATATTTATATAATTCTCCCTAATTGCTTTTAAATCAATTTCACAATAGGTACGCAAGTATTCTTCCATTATGTTTGTCCTCTTTCCCTTACTTCTACAGTAATCCTGTAAAATCATACTTTACTCAGGTTACTGTACATATCTATATTATGTCACATTTGGTATACTTATAAATGGGCGCAAAACACCCCTTATAAAAAAGTCTGTAAACAAATAAATTCTACCACATTTTTTCCTATTGTGAAGTTTTTTATACAGAAAAAATTCGGGAAATATAGCATCTCCCGAATTCTTTCAATTATTTCACTTTTACTATAATTACTTTCTTTTTTCCATCACTGGTCTTTACAGTAATTTTACATTTACCTTTTTTCAAGGCCTTAATAACACCTTTTTTTGTTACTTTGGCAATCCTCTTATTGGAAGAGCGATACATAATCTTAGCAGTAGAAGATGCTGGAATCTTCTTGGCTTGTATTTTATATTTCTTTCCCTTCTTTAAAGTAACTTTTGTCTTCTTCACTTTTAAAGACTTTGTTTTTATTGTTTTCTTAACTGTAGAATCTGAAGCTGGCTTCTTTTCTGAAGCTGCCGGTTTCGTGTTTGGTTTGTCCTCAGATGTTCCCGGCTTCGTATTTGAATTATTCCCTGAATCATCCGGCTTATTGCTTGGCTTATCTTCAGAGCTGCCTGGTTTCGTATTATCCTCTTCATCAGAACCATTTACTTCTATCACATACTTGCTCACATCTGGAACTTTTGTAATACTTGACCAGTACAACTCAGAAATTGTTCCATAGTTATCCTTGATTTCCTTACCGTTTAGCAATGTCCGATTGGATTTTTTAGCAAGCGTTACCCCATCTGCGATTGCTTTTCCCGCAGTAGAACCTGTTTTTGGTATACTGCTGCAGCCACCTTGTGCATAAACATTTTTTACAGAAACAGTACCATTACCGCTGATAGCATCTGCGCCATCATCATATGTACCGTTACCGCCAAATGCAATTAATGTTCCCTCACCGGAAATACTTCCATTATCTAAAATAATTCCGCTGCCGCCAACGGATGTTGTTGCGATATATCCTCCACCAAATACCGCTACTACGGAATCTTTTTTAATATCTAAGGAACCATTCTCAATACGGATCGCCGGCTGCCCGGAAAGACTTTTTCCTGTTGTTTCGTCATATCCGGTTGCTGCTTCATCTCCCTTTACAAATACCTGCCCATCTACGGTAACCTTTCCTTTTACAACAATAACAGGATTCGTATTCTGTCTTATGATATGTCCATTTGATATAAAATTGGTGTTAGAATAAATAGATGAATTTTCTAAAATTGCTCCATCATTTAAAATCAACTGTCCATTAATTGAAGAACCAGTGAGAAACTGACTGCCATAATCATCATAGTTTGATGAGAACTTACCGCCACTTTTCACTTCAATATTTCCATGAATAGAAGAATCACGAAGAACAAGCTTTCCGCCATTCTCTACAACAATATTTACGCTGCTGAAAACTTTCATATTTACAAGAGTAAGATTACAGCCATCTGGAACAATCAATGTCTGTACTGGACTACCATCTACAGCATAACCAAGTTCTCCATAAGTTCCACTTGTATGAGAACCGTACCATGCTTTAATATCCTTTGGTACCGTAACGGTTTCGTTCTCTCCACCAAAAGAAGCGATTGCCCATGGCTCCATATCATACATATACTTTCCATCCGCTGTCTGCTTACAATTCTCAAGTTTAAGCTGCTTTGCAAGTACTTCTGTACGAGTATAAACTTTAAAATTCAGCTCATTACTTGTCGCAGTACGACCGCTCTCATCCGTTACTGTTACACTAATTGGATAAGAGCCGGCTTTTAACGGTTCCCCTGATAAAGAAAGAGAACTGTCGTGGACAGAATAAACACCTTCCATTCCGCAGGCTTCTGTATCAATATTTATCTTTGTTCTGTTCTTATTTACTGTGATTACTTCACTTAACGGCTTCCAGTCGCTGTTCTTCGGCTCCTGTCCATCAGGAAGAACTGCTGCTTCAACAATCACATCACTATTTTTATTTGTCGTAACAGAAGTAGAAGCTCCACTGATTGCATCATATTTCTTCTGTCCTTCTAAAGCACTTTCAAAGCTTCCTCGTATTCTTACATGAAGCGTATTAATTCCATCAGAAGGTCCTGAAGGAGTCTCTGCATCTGAATCTGTCTTTTTAACAGTAAATGTATCTGCTGTTGCCTTTATCACACGTAAGTACAGCGTTTCATATCCTTCACTCTCAATCGTGAGAATATTTCCACTCTTTAACATGCCGTCAGAAGAACCATCAAAATAAAGTTTATTTTCATCTGTATTTCTGTAGTATGCTTCTCGTCTCATTAAAGATAAACGAGAACTTGCTTCTTCCCACTTTGTTTTATTTACAGAAACACTTTTTATTCCTTTGACATAGTCAGGTGCATCCGCAAAAGAAAGACTCTGAAAATCATAAACTACATTTTCTTTCATTGCTTCTACATTGCCGACACTGGCAGAATTTGCAGAGTTTGCCGCAAATGAAGGAATAAAGGATAATGCAAGTAAACACACTCCCAAAACTACACTAGCTAATAAATTTCTAACCTTCCTATTCATATCCGGTTTCTCCTAGTTAACAACAACTTTTTTTGCTTTTACAGTTTTCCTATCTGGTTTTTCTGCTGGTTTTGTATCATCTTTTTTACCTTCTGTTGTTTTGTCTGCTGGCTTAGGATCTTCTTGCTTTAAATCTCCATATTCTGCTCCACATACTTCACAGACTGCTCTCTTTGTTGTTGTAGCTTCGCCACCTTTATGTGCTTCTTTTTCAGTCGTAGCATCACAACCTTCATTCTGACATTTCTTCCAGTGATAAGTTCCGTCAGACTCATATTCATCTCCATAGTTATGAGATGCGCACTCTCCGTATTCTTCTCCACAGAAATCGCAGACTGCTTTCTTCGTACAAGTAGCTGTTCCGCCTGTGTGTTTTGTGTGGATGGCAACTGTTTTACCATCTTTATTTACTTCCAATACTAAGTCTTTATATCCATCTGCAGAAATAACAACTTTATTAACTGCTGATTCATCTTTTTCAAATTTGCCCTCTCCAATTAATAGGTATCTTACATCCGTACTATCTGAGGAATCAAGCGTTGCCTTAGCATAATATTTCGCATTGTTCCATATACTATAAGAAGAAGTTGCTTTTTCATACTCTATTCCATTTACTTCAACCTTATCAATTGCTGAAAGCCATTCTTCAGCATCATCGCCATAATTCAATTGACAATCATATCCAGCAACTGTCTTATATGTTGAAGGAGCTTTTGGTGCTTCCTTTAATTCTACCGTTGCTGTCTCCTCAGCCTGTACCGCTACCTGTGGTGCAACTGTTCCCACTACTGTCATTGACAGGCACATTGCACATGCCATAATGAATGAACTAATTTTTCTCATTTGTTTCTCTCCCTTTCTCTCTCTCAAATAAACTTAATAAAAAAACAGGTTTCCATTTAAAACTAATTTATGTTACTCAATTCTAACATCGGTTAGTTTATTTAAAAGATTACCTGTTTTTATACTCCCTGTCAATTCTACAGTTGATAACATTTCTCAACTATAGAATTCTTAAGAATTCATTTATTTAATTTTTAGAAAAAAGGATTACTTTTTTAACAGTTCCTGATAAATATCCCTTTTACTTACTCCGCGGTCTTTTGCTACCTGTTTCATCGCACTCTTTTTATCCATCCCTTTTTCAAGATAATGTTCCATATGTTCCTGCACAGTAAGCTGATTCCACTCCTGTTGTTTTTCTTCTTTCAGTTCTTGTAAACCCTTTCCCTCAAAAATTAAAACATACTCCCCTCTTGGCTCGTTCTCCTCATAATAAGCAATCATTTCATCGAGAGTTGACTTGCGCTTCTGCTCATATCGCTTCGTCAGTTCTTTACATACCGTCATATTTCGGTTACCAAGATATTCCCTGCACTCTTTCAAAGTCTTCTTTAAATGATGCGGCGCTTCGTAAATAATAATCGTTCTTGTCTCATTACGAAGATTCTCCAAAATCTGCGCTCTTTCCTTCTTGTCATACGGTAAAAATGCTTCAAATGCAAATCTTCTTGTTGGCTGACCTGACATGGTAAGCGCTGTAATGCAGGCACAGGCACCAGGAAGAGAAGTCACTGTAATTCCTGCTTCATAACACTGTCTTACAAGTTCTTCTCCCGGATCTGAGATTCCCGGTGTTCCTGCATCCGTAATTACCGCAATATTTAATCCCTCTTTTAACTTATTTACAAGATAAACTGCTTTATCAACTTTGTTATATTCATGATAGCTGGTCATCTTCGTCTTTATCTCAAAATGATTGAGAAGCTTGATACTGTTGCGGGTGTCTTCCGCAGCGATCAGATCCACTTCCTTCAGAACACGGAGCACGCGAAGCGTAATATCCTCCAGATTTCCGATTGGCGTGGCACATAGATATAATTTACCACTCATATTTTTCTCCCTTCTGCAATCATCTGTTTTTCATTTTTTATTTGCGATCTTTTTAAATCATATCGTACATTTCCAGAATTTCCTTCGTATAAACTCCCGGCTTCTCATACACGATCAGCGGTCTTTCCACAGTAATCCGGGAATTGCCGCCTTTCAGGGCTTCTATGAGCACCATATTAGGCTCCCTGTCAATGTATGGATAAACAAGCTGCATACGCTTAGGCTCCAGCTTATATTTCGTCAAAACCTGCATAATTTCTGTCAGTCTGAACGGTCTGTGTACCATGTAAAAACGTCCTCTGTCTCCAAGAAGCTTCGAGGCCTGGCTTACCACATCCTCAAGAGTACAAAGGATCTCATGTCGGGCGATTGCCTTTGGCATAT
>ENA-OOZA01001882-OOZA01001882.1-human-gut-metagenome-genome-assembly--contig:-NODE-1882-length-10368-cov-2.389993_pt1 | contig 10368 bp, 9 predicted proteins | sample MGYA00241703_ERZ501378 | MGnify/ENA primary metagenome ERZ501378 (study PRJEB25962, sample SAMEA2042916) | human gut metagenome | biome: human gut; feature: human-associated habitat; material: faeces...
AGGGGAGGGGGACCGTCGCAGACGGTGGAGGGGTTCCACAATGTTCAGTAGGGTGTGATGCCCACATCGTCCCGCGTACCAGTAAAATTCACGAAAAAATCCAACACACGCCCAAAAACCCGAAATTGTAAAGGAGGTTCATATGGCAAAAATCACGATTCTTGGTGCAGGCGGCTTCGGTGTCAGCCTTGCCATTGCAGCATTTCAGAACGGGCATACCGTTACGGTCTGGGATATTTCCCAGCAGATCGTAGATGCAATTCTGCGGGACGGAGAGCACAAGACCAAGCTCCCGGGGGTAAAGATCCCGAAAGGCATCGGATTCACCACAGACCCTGTCTGTATGGAACACAGCGACATGGTGGTTTTTGTGGTGCCGTCCTTGTATATCCGTTCCGTGGCACAGCGTGTGAAGCCCTATCTTGACGAAAATGTCATTCTGGTCAACGCCAGCAAGGGACTGGAGGAAAAGACGTTCCTCACCATGAGTCAGGTCATTCAGTCGGAATATCCCGACAATGCGGTGGGCGTTATCACTGGCCCGTCCCACGCCGAAGAAGTGGGCAGAGGTGTGCCCACCACCGTGGTGGCTGCGTCCAAAAATGAAGCCGCTGCGGTGCAGATCCAGGAAACGTTCTCCAGTCACACCCTGCGAATTTACATCAACACAGATCCTGTGGGCTGCGAGATCGGCGGGGCATTGAAGAATATCATTGCACTGGCGGCAGGCATCTGCGACGGACTGCACTGCGGTGACAATACCAAGGCGGCTCTGATGACGCGGGGCATTCACGAGATCACCAATCTGGGTGTCAAAATGGGCGGCAGGGCGGAAACCTTCGGCGGGCTGTCCGGTATCGGTGATCTGATCGTCACCTGTTGCAGCATGCACAGCCGCAACCGCCGTGCCGGAATCCTGATCGGCGAGGGAACTTCTCCCGAAGATGCAGTCAAGCAGGTGGGCACGGTAGAGGGCTATTACTGCTGCCACGCTGCGTGGGAACTGGCACAGCAGCACGGCGTTTCCATGCCCATTACAGAACAGCTGTACCATATCCTGTTCGACGGTGCTGAGCCGCAGCAGGCACTGAACAACCTCATGAACCGCCCGAAAAAACATGAGTATGAGGAGTTCTGATTTTCGCTCCTTTTCAAAAATGTGCTTTCTCTTTAGGAGAGGGTTTGTCGCAGACGGTGGAGGGGTTCTTTGTGGAATCTTTTGCTTGATGTGTTAGGTTTCACGGAAGTACCCCTCAGTCACCTGCGGTGACAGCTCAGCACAAGGCACGCCCTTCGGGTGCCCTAAAGGGGAGCCTAGAAATGCAAACTTGCAAACGCCGTATCAAATAAAGTTGACCGCCTGCACCAGAAAGCACCTGAATATCAACATTACCGATACAGGCAAGGGCAACAACCGGCGTTGGCGAGCCACAGGCGGACAGCGAGGGAAACGAGCGAATTCCGCCGGACGGTTTCGACATGGCTGCACTAGAAGTTACACTCCCCTGCCTCTTTCAAGGACGATTATGCACAAACCGATACGATTCCCGCGGGACGATGTGGGCATTGCCCCCTACATATTTGAAAAAGTTCCACTTGCCCGCAGCATTTACAAAGTCTAAAAAGCAAGGAAACTGCGACGTTTTTCAGAAAGCCAGCTTCTCACAATTGCAATGGGATTCCGCTCAGTGGCGTTTCTGCACACGCCTGTTCTGCGGCTTCCAGTGATGCATATCCATATGCTCTGACGGTTTCCGCCATGGTCATGCACGCCAGATTTTTTCCAGCCTGATACAGCGACACCACCCAGCGGCCATAGCCATAGAGCACTTCAAAAGGATACACCGAAAGTTCCCCGCGGAGATAGGTTTCATAGGAAGTCTGTGCCGTAGAATCCTCCGCCGTATGAATCGCACGGGCACGGCTGCCCAGATGCGGATACTTTGCCGTGAATTCCTCCATCCACGGAATCTGAATGGCAATGACTGCCTCCCGCAGCTGCACAAATTCCGGCGACAGTTCCGGCAGCTGGTCGGCAAAGCCGGCGTACAGCTGAGGGTCTGTGCTCTCCATCATGCGGGCGTACTTTTCCATAATGGGATTCCGCCCCGCCTGCACTGCCGCGGTAAACGCCGCCAGCCACTGTTCCAGCAGCTCCTCCTCCCACGGCAGATACTGGCTCCGCCGCATGATCGAAAAGGTTTCCCAGTCGTCCTGACAGGCTGCCCTGCCGCCGATGCCCTGCACTTTATCGAACGTGCGGAATTCCAGTTCCGCCAGCTGTTCCACCGTGGCACGGTGCTTTTCCAGAGCCGCCGCCTGTGCAGCCAGCGTCTTGGCAGTATCCGCCAAAAACGGAGCCTGCGCCGTGGTTTTTTCGGTTTTGTCCATTGCTGTGCACTCCTTTCTGATTGCCGCACAAATGCTCTCGATCTGTCCGCTGCCGTCCTGCTCCGGCGGCAAAAGCAGCAGGTTTCGCAGGGATTCCGCCAGTGCTCCGAAGCCCTCCAGTTCCGCGGTGCTCCGCAGGAGCCACTTCTCATAGGGAGCGTACTGGTTCCGGAGCAGATGACACGCTTCCATGGCATTTTTGCAGAATTCTGTCAAATACAGCTGTGCCGTGGCGTAGTCGCCCCGCTGCCGCATGCGGGGATAGTTGTACTGTCCACACTGTGCCATGCGTCCCAGTGCCTGTGCCAGCCGCACTTCCTCCGAATAGCCCAGCGACAGCTTTCGCCGCACCGCCGTGAAGCTGCCGGAGTCGTCCCGAAAAACTGCCCCGCTGCACGCCGCCGCCAGCATGCCGGATTCGATTTTCAGCCACTGGGCTTCTGTTTCCGGCACGCCGTCTGTTCCCAGCAGCCGCCGGAAAAAGGCACTCTGCCGGCACACGCCCACTCTGCCGTCTGCCTCCGGCATGGCAACACGGGACACGCCGCAGCTTTTCGGCAAAGCGGCGTAGGCGTTCCGCAGCTGCTGCACTGTTTCTTCCGGCAGATCGTCCGGCACCCAGATGCAGAAACCGGCTCCGAAATCGTGGTCGCGGGACAGGGCATCATCATAGCCCAGACACTCCGAACCCTCCCCCGCAAGACCGATCGCCAGCCGCGGCAAGACCGCCCCGAAGTTCCGTTCCAGCATCGGTTTTCCGAAGGCAATATAGTACCGTTCACAGAGCCTCAATCCCCGCTCTTCCGGACGGCCGCCGCCCAATCGGGCATAAGTCTGCTTCAGATTTTCCGACACGATCTCGTAGAAATTGTTCCGCCCCATGTGCAGCTCGATCTCCGGCAGGGCTTTTTCGTAGGCATCGGCAGCCCTGGCGTATTCCCCCAGCTGATAGCATGCGTCCCCGAAGCCGGCATACACGGCACTGACGTGAAAATCCGAAGGCGTTTTGCCGATCAGAATTTTTTCCGCCTGCTGCAAATAACGGAGTGCTTCTGCCGTCCGGTGAAGCCGGAGCAGAGAAACCGCCAGATTTGCGGCAGAAATGCCGGTACGGGTGGGATCGGGGTCATGCTGTACCAGTTCCAGAGCCTGTTTCAGACAGGTGCAAGCCTGCTCCCACTGCTCTGTTTCCTGATAGAGGAGAGCCAGATTATTCCAAAGGCTTGCCACACGCCCGTCGTCCGGCGGCAGCAGGCGGGCATAGAGGGACTGCACGGTTTCGTAGGCGGCAAAAGCGTCCTCATAGTTTCCGGCAGCCCGATAGGCATTGGCACAGTTGAGCAAGGTCGTGGCATAGGAAATGGTATCGGTTTCACCGGTCTGCTCGAACAGTGCCCGTGCCGCGGCAGCAGTTTCCAGAGCCGCGGGAAACTTCCCGCAGTCCCGATAGAAGCCGATCTGTTCGTTCCGCAGCAGCTTTTCGCTGTCGGTGTCTGCCTCCGCCTGTGCCTGTGCAACGGCTTGGGTGAGCAGGGTTTCTGCTTCGTCCAGACGGCACTGGTGCAGCAGGTCGTCCAGACGGGAGAGAGTTTGCTGTATCTGCATAGAGTTACGCTTCTTCCGGCAGCGTGGTGAAGAAATGCTGTGCCAGATAGAATGTAGCACCGGTGGACAGTTCGGTGAAGCCGGTCTTTTCTGCCGGCATATCCAGATTCGGTGCATCGATCATTGCGGTCATCGGCTCCGGACAGAAGTAGTGCTTTTCGCCGCGGTCGTTCCACAGGATCCAGAAGTGATAGCCGTCGGAAACCTCATAGCCGATACCCTTGCCGCTGGCGGTGTCGGTCATCAGTACTCCGCGGAACGGCTTACCCCGATAGGTCAGCTTGCCGGCGGTGTACATGTCGTTGTCCACGATCCGCTTTACCGGACAGGTGGTACCGTTCAGGTATGCTTTATCGTAGTCGTTCAGCGGCAGGATCTCTCCGGTAGGCAGGCAGCGTTCGTTCAGTGTCCACTTTTCCACTACCGGCACTTGCAGGCGAATGTCTTCTTCTCTGGCTCCGTCTACAAAGGGGGCAGAAATGGTGGTGTGGGTTGCTACAGAAACCGGCAGCTTCTTCGGGGACTGGTTGGTAATGGAGAACTTGTACTCCAGACCGTATTCGCTCAACACGAAGAAAAAGTCCGCTGTGAACCGCAGAGGCATGTACTGGAAGAACGGATCCTCCTCGTTGTACACATAAGAAGTCCGCAGCCATGCACCTTCCTCATTGGCGGAATATGCCACAACGTTGTGCTCCCGCTTATGAAGGAAACCGTGGATATGGTTGTGGAACGGAGCCGCTTCGTTTACCGGCAGCTGATAGGTCGCATCAGAGGTTTTCAGCACGCCGTCTGCAAAACGATTCGGCAGGTACAAGGTCGGCAGACCCCAGACTTCCGCAGACTGCCTGATGTCCTCCGGTGTGTTGTTCTCGTCCCAGCGGAAAAATTCCACGCCGTTGGCATCGTCGTGAAGCCGCAGCACGTTCGAACCGATTCCCGGTGCGATCAGTGCGGTATAGCCGCCGGCACAAAGCTGAATGCATTCCATACCCTTCCAGTTGATTTTTGTTGCTGTGTTCTTCATAATATGTTCCTTTCCGGAATTCCCGTTCACCGGAGAATCCCAGCGATATTTTGGGCATTCTGACGAACTGTGCAGTCCGTAACGCCTATATGTTTGTTATTATAGCATATTTTTCTCGTTTTGTCTATAGAAGCAGGGAAAAATATTGGGATTTTCCAAGCACTCGCTCTTGACAAATCTGCCGCAGTGTAGTATAATGAAAATAGAAAAGAGCTTATCAAGCAAGCGGTATGCTCCCATATGTTTTAGTTAAAAATAACCGTCACATGTTTGGTCGCAAGGGGCGGTTATTTTTTCTTATTGTGATGATTACTGTTTTTATGATTGTAGTAGATGTATGCGATAAAGGTTGCCAATTCGAGGAGAAAACTCCCCAGTTTCAGCAAATCGCCAAAAGTTACAACGCTGTCCATCATAAAGAATCACCTCCCATCTGTTCAAGAGGAACCTATGGGAGCTAAGAAAAGGAATACCGCCTACCCGTGAATGATAAGCCCTTTTCTCTAGTATAACAGAAAACGAGCATGTTGTCAAATCACTTGTTTTTTTCCAAAACAAAAAGCACATTGCCCTCGGAACCGCTCCGTTGGCAATGTGCTTTTTCTGTTTCTAGCTATAATCTTATTTGTCCCCGTCAATATACTTCCAGCAGCCCTTGAGATAGACCAGACCGGAGATAATGGTGAGGGCGGTGGAGATCCAGATCAGTGCTCCCAGAATCCACGTTTTCACGAAGTCCGGCACTGCCAGACCGAAGTCATACGCCAGCGACAGGTACGCCATAACGCCTACAATGGTCACCATGGTGAATGCGGTCTTCAGCTTGCCCCAGATGCCTGCGGCAATGACAACGCCTTCTTCCGCAGCCAGCAGCCGCAGACCGGAAACCATGAATTCCCGTGCAATGATGATGACCAGCGGAATTGCCGACATGCGGAATTCTTTCAGTTCCACAAACACCGTCAGGGCGGTGATGACCAGCACCTTATCCGCCAGCGGGTCGAGAAACTTTCCGAAGTTGGTCACCAGCCCTCTGGCACGGGCAATCTTACCGTCCAGCATATCCGTCAGCGAAGCCGCCGCGAAAATGACCAGTGCCCACAGAAAATGCAGCGGGATCGCGTCCACATACATCATCACCAGAAAAAACGGAATCAGGATCACACGCAGCAGCGTCAGTTTATTCGGCAGGTTCATCGGTTACCTCCTCCGCCAACAGGTCGTAGTCCATAGTGTCGAAAACTTCTACCGTGATATACTGTCCCAGACGCAGACGGCTGCTGCTCTTGATGAACACCTTGCCGTCAATATCCGGTGCATCGGCAGCAGTTCTGCCGAAGTAACAGCCGGCGTACTTGTCATATCCCTCAACCACCGCAGTCATTCGCTTGCCCAGCTTTGCCGCATTCTTGGCAGCACTGACTTCCGCCTGCTGCTCCATGAGAATATCGGCACGGTGGGCACGGACATCTTCGTCCACCTGATCTTCAAATTCGGCAGCCTTGGTGCCCTCCTCCTCGGAGTAGGCGAAGCAGCCCAGATGATCGAACTGCATATCCTGCACGAAGTCGCCCAGCCGGTTGAACTGCTCCTTGGTTTCTCCGGGGAAGCCGGTGATAAGCGTGGTACGCAGGGTGATCTCCGGCACCCGTTCCCGAATGTGGGTGATGAGGTTCCGCAGGGTTTCCTCGTTGCCGGGGCGGTGCATTCTCCGCAGGATCTCCTCATCGCAGTGCTGGATCGGCAGATCCAGATAGGGCACCATATGGGGCTCCTCTGCCAGCACGTCCAGCAGTTCCTCGGTGATGCGTTCCGGATAGCAGTACAGCACCCGCACCCAGCGGATCCCGTCAATGTGGCACAGTTCCCGCAGCAGTTCCGGCAGTCTGGACTTGCCGTACAGATCGGCACCGTATCGGGTGGTATCCTGTGCAATGACGATCAGTTCCGTCACATGGTGCTCTGCCAGCCAGCGTGCCTCGTCCAGCACGTCCTCCATGGGTACGCTGCGGTACGGTCCGCGAATGGCAGGAATGGCACAATAGGTACAGTTGTTGGAACAGCCCTCGGCAATTTTCAGGTATGCGAAAAAGGGCAGGGTGGTAATGATCCGGTCGCCCTTCATTTCGGCATCGCTCTTTTTGCCGAACTGCACGACACGCTCTCCGGCCAGCACGTGGTCGAGAATGTCCACGATGTCCCGATTGTTGCCGATGCCAATAACGGCATCTGCCTCGGTGAACAGTTCCGCCGCTTCTTCCTGATAGCGTTCTGTCAGGCAGCCGGTCAGAATGATCTTTTTCAGGGTGCCGTCCTTTTTCAGGGCACCCAGTTCCAGAATGGTTTCGATCGCTTCTTCTTTGGCGGACTGGATAAATCCGCAGGTGTTTACGATTGCAACGTCAGCTTCACCGGGTTCTGTCACAAGCTGATAGCCGTGGGCACGCAGCTTTGCCAGCATACGCTCCGAATCGACCAGATTCTTGGAACATCCCAGAGAAACCATGCCTACACGAATTGGCATATTTTTTCCTCCATATGATCGTTGTGATATAATATTACAGCGGACAAGCCGCCTGTTCCCTCTCCGAGGGATTTTTCCTTTCAAACAGCCTCCCCTGAAAGGGGAAGCAAATTATCACTGCCCCGCAGCAGCCACAGTTTCCGTGGTGGTTTCCGTTTCCGGAGCCGGTGTGGTCTGCGGTTCCGGTACGTCCGGATCCGGCGGCAGCTTATAGTTGGGGTTGGCGGGGTGCATGTTGAAAACGATCATGCCGTTCTCCATTTCCACGCCCCGATAATACGTCAGCTCGCTAAGGGTCACCAGCTGATAGCCCTGCTGCACCAGCGACGGCACGATCTGTGCCACTGCCGCAGCCGTTTCCCCGTAGATGTCGTGCATCAGCACCACATCACCGTCCTCGATGTTGTTCAGGGTTGCACTGACAGTGCTGGCAGTGTTCCGCGTTTTCCAGTCCCTGGTGTCCACCGACCAGAACGCCAGCGGTTTCCCCACGTGGCGGCGAACGTCATCGTTGAAGTCCCCGTAGGGCGGACGGAGAAAATAGGGATAGCGTCCGATCGCCTGCAAGATGCGGTCGTCTGCCTGCTGGATCTCCTGCTGGAACGTGTTCGCATCTGCCTTGACCAGATCGGCATGGTTTTCCGTATGGCTGCCGATCTCACAGCCCAGCCCCACGGCACGCTGCATCACAGCACTGGTTTCGTCGTTGATGTTCTGTCCCACCACGAAAAAGCTGGCGTGTGCCTGATAGGCTTCCAGCGTGTCCAGAATGCTGTTGGTATACTGCCCCGGACCGTCGTCAAAAGTCAGTGCCACCATAGGCTTTGAGGGGTCGATATTGGCGTTCTCATCGATAAACGGCTGGCAGAGCCCTGCCGCAGTAGTAGTCGTCACTGTAGTAGTCACGGTAGTCGTTGTGGTTTCGGTTGTCGCTGCCGTTGTGGCTTCGGTTGTGGTGGAAACTTCCGCCGCCGAAGCTGCCGCCATAACGGCTTCCTGTGTCTGTTTGCCGTCGGAACGCACTGCATCGATTTTGGTGCAGGCTCCACCCAGCAGCAGCAACGCTGCCAGCACGGCACATTTCGCGATCCTTCTTTCTGTCTGCATAATACCCCTCCAAATCTCCTGCTTGAGATCCTTATTCCACATTTTCCATTTCTTCCAAAAATGCCTGCACCGCGGCGTTGATCTCGCTGAAGCGATACCCCTGCCGTACCAGTGCAGCTTTCCCCTTTTCAATCGTCCGGCGGTCGTCGGGATCCAGAAAATACTTCCGGTACTTCCCCGCCACCAATTCCTCCAATATTCCCCCTGTCACCTCGTCCTCATAGGGCTCCAGTGCCTCGGTGATGTGTTCGTCCAGCAGTCCCCGCCGGTACATCTCCTGCCGTGCCCGCCGCAGCCCGAAGTGCTTCACTTCCACATAGTGGTGTGCCAGCTGTTCCGCATAGGCTCGGTCATTGATCTGCCCGAACTTCGCCAGCCGGTCTACTGTGGCATAGCAGACGGACTGGGGATATTTCGGCTCCAGCTTCCGGAACATTTCCTGATAGCTGTAGCCCCGCCGGTCCAGCAGGAAGCAGGCGTACTGGTACGCCTTGCGGGCGAGTTCCGTAGTCTGCACCTGCTCCCACTGCTGCGGTGTCAGCGTCATGCCCTTTTGCAGACCGCACCGCTGCACCACAGAAACGTGGAGAAAATACAGTTCGCCGGAGTCGTCCAGTTCGAGTTTCCAGGTGTTGCCCTTATGGGCAGCCAGTGTGGTAATGGTCATGCTGTGCCGTCACCTTACGCCGGATCGAATTCTTCGAAGTCGTCCTCTGCACTGATCTCCAGATTTTCGCCGTCCTCCAGCGAGTTGAACTCGCCCTCGGCTTCCAGCACTTCGCCGCCGTCCTCCGGTGCCTCGGTGTTCTCTCCGGCAGCCTTTGCCGCAGCTTCTTCCAGCTTGGACTTCTTCTTTTTCTTCTTGGTCGATGCCATGAGTTCGTCCTTGTGTTCCAGGATCTGGGCTTCGATCTCCTTCATCAGTTCGGGGTTGTCCTCCAGTGTTTTCTTGGCGTTTTCCCGTCCCTGTCCCAGCTTCTGATCCTGATAGCTGAACCACGCACCGCCCTTTTTGACGATACCCAGTTCCACAGCCACGTCAATGACCTCGCCGGTACGGGAGATGCCCTGTCCGTAGAGAATATCGAACTCGGCTTCGCGGAACGGCGGAGCGACCTTGTTCTTGTTGATCTTCACCTTGGTGCGGTTGCCGATCTGGCTGCTGCCGTCCTTAATGGGTTCGCCGCGGCGGACTTCCATGCGGACAGAAGCGTAGAATTTCAGGGCACGGCCGCCGGGAGTGGTTTCCGGATTGCCGTACATCACGCCGATCTTTTCCCGCACTTGATTGATGAAGATCGCCACGCACTTGGACTTGGAGATGACCGCGGTCAGCTTCCGCATTGCCTGGGACATCAGACGTGCCAGCTGTCCCACGTGGCTGTCACCCATTTCGCCGTCGATCTCCGCCTTGGTGGTGAGGGCTGCCACAGAGTCCACGACCAGCACATCGATGGCTCCGGAGCGTACCAGTGCTTCGGCAATTTCCAGAGCCTGTTCACCGCTGTCCGGCTGGGAAACCAGCAGGTTGTCGATGTTCACGCCCAGTGCTTCGGCATAGGTGGGGTCGAGGGCGTGTTCCACGTCGATAAACGCCACTTCGCCGCCCATTTTCTGTGCCTCTGCGATAATGTGCAGAGCAACGGTGGTCTTACCGGAGCTTTCCGGTCCGTACAGTTCCACGATACGGCCGCGGGGGACGCCGCCGATGCCC
>ENA-OOZA01001886-OOZA01001886.1-human-gut-metagenome-genome-assembly--contig:-NODE-1886-length-10361-cov-2.208713_pt1 | contig 10361 bp, 10 predicted proteins | sample MGYA00241703_ERZ501378 | MGnify/ENA primary metagenome ERZ501378 (study PRJEB25962, sample SAMEA2042916) | human gut metagenome | biome: human gut; feature: human-associated habitat; material: faeces...
GGGGGTTTTTTATTATCTCATTTACTCTGCATCAGACGAAAGGCCTGAAACATAATTGTCGATTGCTGAAGTATCCATAACTGTCTCTGTCACGGTAGATGCTTCTTTTGCTTCAATTTTAGCGTAGGCAGAAAATCCGATCCAGCCAACCATCGCAACGCAGATAGCAATCCATGCAAGGATTTCCAGTTTGTCGATGATTCTTTCCTTTCTGGAGGCTTTGGAACGTCCATACTTGCCTGCTCTGTAGTTATCTACTTTCTTCTGACTCATATCAAGAATCTCCTTTGCTGTATAAGCTCATGCTTTTGCCATTATATCACACTATCATTAAAAAGTGAAGCATCTTTACCGCTTATACAGTCGTTGTTCACAGGATCTTCACACCGCTACGATCACACCGCCATCATTCGCATACATGCTGCTGACACCTGCGGTATCCAGAATCACAATCTTTTTCATCGGCATCCGCTCTTCCAGCGCATTCTTTAACAAAATTGCTCTTTCATGGCAATTGCAATGAGAAATTGCAAGAGTCTTCTGTCCGCTGTCAGCAGTCTTCTCCACGATTATCTGTGCCATCTTAACCAGTGCTTTGTTCATTCCTCTTGCCTGATCAAGCTGACAGATTGCACCTTCTTCTGTAGATCCCATGACCGGTTTGATCTTGAGTGCACTTGCCACAAGCGCTTTCACCTTGCTGAGTCTTCCGTTTTTACGAAGTGTCTCCAGATTGTCCAATACAAAGAACGTATGCTGCTGTTCAATATATTCCTCAACCGTCTCAATGACTTTATCAAATGGAAAACCGGCTTCTTCACACTCCTGAATTTTCATTGCAATCAGAGTCTGACCTACTGATGCAGATTTCGAATTAAAGATGTGAATCTGTCTGTCCGGATGATCTTCCTGCAGAAGATTTTTGCCAAGGACAGCACTGTTGTACGATCCGCTCAACTCTGCCGAAAGTGTTACTGCATATACATGTTCTGCCTCACAGTCAAATGCACGCATATAACGCTCTGGTGACGGACATGCAGATTTTGGACATTCCGGACACTCTGCAACCCTTTTCAAAAAATCGGCCTGATCAAATGTTTCATCATCTATAATATTTACACCATCTACGCTCAATATCAAAGCGACTGACTCAAAGCGTGGATCCTGCTTCCATTCATCAAGTAATTCCCCACAACTATCTATAACAATTTTATAGCTCAAATATATCGTCCTCTTTTCCATAATATGTAGTATCGAATACCACATCTATATTAACATATAGCCACATGTTTGAAAAGACTTTTTCGAAAAACTCTATTCTTTTTTTTCTTTCTGATTTATAATAGAAGCTACATTAATTCAGGGGAGTAAAAAAAATGCTTGTACTCAAAATAAATGACGTTAAAAATTTTATGAATCAGCTTCTGATCGGCCAGACTTTCGACGATTTTTCTCTTGTAGATGCTTCGATCACAACTTTTTGCAGTTTTATGATTGACGGGACACTCCACAGAGATTTTTTTGACAGTGACAGTAAACAGCCCTCCGTTCAGAGTGCTCTCTACTGTCCATGGAAAGAATTGAAATCTTATTGCTACTCTATTATTCGAGGCAAGCTTCCGCCTCTGCATTTTCGAATTACATTTCAGTTAAATTCCTCTCAGTTAACGCAGATTCTTCCTGCATTTTCCGATGTGATCACTGACCCTGCCATCCGTGGTCTGAATCTGAATCTACAGTACAAAAACCATGAATTGTTCTGTACATCCGGAATTTCCTCAGACGGCTTTCTTCTGGACAAATCACCGGAATTTATCTGGGATTCCTTTATTACTGATTATTTCAGATCCCGCCAGATAAATTTTGACAGGCTTTAAATTGCGGATCGCCTATCAGGGGATTTTGTTCTTCTTCCTCTTCATACTCTGTCTGCACCAGATAATATGCCAGCATATCTACGAACTCACTGTTCGTTGGTCTGTATCTCAGTGGATAACCGGCTATCCGATCCATTGTTTCCTTATTTGCTGTCCAGCAGACGTTGATCACTGTGCGAATATCATGTTCTATATTGACCGGTGTTGATTTGAATTTCTTAGCCAGATGTGGATAAATATCTTTTGTAATCTTAATCGGATAATCCTGAAGCTCCATAGACATCATCACTGCTTCTGCCACATAATAATAGCCTTTATATTTTGAAGTCATACCCAGCTGTCTGATCAGTCTATATACTTTTCTCATGTGCTCTCCCTCCGCCTTTTCCTGTTTTGTCATTATTATACGACAAAATCTTTCTATTTTTCTTTTGCATACCAAACTCGTTCAAGTTCGAGAAAAAACGACATTTTCAGAGAGAACCCTACTTTTTTCAACTAAAAACCTTTGTTTTTAATACCATGTACGCATCAGCATATTCGATTTGCCTTTTGTTGTCAAGCATTGATTTTTTGTCGAAAAAAGTTCCCAAATACCGTCTCTGAAACCGTATTTGGGAACTTTATAATAATCTTTGCTTACATGTTTCTTATTTTTATAAATTACGCATATATCTGATGTTTTTATTTTGTAAGAAGCATCAGAATTTCATTGCTTCTCTGTACAAATTTTGTCATTTCATCCGGTGAAAGCTGTTTATGACTCAGCATTGCCAGATCATAAAGCTGCTGGCAAATCATTTCTGCATGAGCAGATTTCTGATTCTCAGCAAGATATTTAACAAGTGGATGACTTACATTCAGCACCAGTGTCTCCTGACCACCAAACATACTCGGATCCATGCCGTACATATTGTACATCTTCATCATATCCTGCATACGACGACTTTCTTCAGAAAGTGTCATCATAGCAGCAACCGATTCATTTTTCAGATTCTCAACCTTTACTTCCAGCTTATCCATGCCAAGGCTCTTACGGAAAAGTTCTGTCAGAGTTTTTGCTGTTTCTTCGTCAGCTGCGTCCTCTCCTTTCAGTTCTTCCGTTACATCAGCATCAATTCTCTTGAACTGGATCGTCTGATCTTTCTGCTCCAGATGAGAAATAAATGTCGTATCAATGTTATGAGAAAGGATCACTGCATTCTTTCCGGCTTCTCTGAACATATTGATGTACTGACTCTGCTGTACAGCATCTGTTACATAGAAGATCGTGGTTTTCTCTGGTTCTTTGGTTTCGTCTTTCTTCTCGGTATCTTCTGCCTTTTCTTCAGTGTTTACTTTCTTATTCTGTTCGATACAGTCTTTCAGTGTCAGATACTTGTTGTCTATATCTTTAAAGAGGATATAATCATGCAGTTTCTCAGCAAATTTGCTGTCTTTGATGCAGCCGAATTTGATGAACGGGCTGATATCATCCCAGTATTTCTCATAAGATTCTCTGTCAGTCTTGCACATTCCGGTAAGCTTATCTGCCACTTTTTTGGAAATGTATTCAGAAATCTTCTGTACAAATCCATCATTCTGCAATGCGCTTCGTGACACGTTCAATGGAAGATCCGGACAATCGATCACACCTTTCAGAAGAAGCAGGAATTCAGGAATTACTTCCTTGATATTATCTGCGATAAATACCTGATTGTTATAAAGTTTGATCGTTCCTTCAATGGAATCATACTCTGTATTGATCTTCGGGAAGTACAGGATACCTTTTAAGTTAAACGGATAATCCATGTTCAGATGGATCCAGAACAGTGGCTCTTTGTAATCCATAAATACCTTACGGTAAAACTCTTTATATTCTTCGTCTGTGCACTCATTCGGATGTTTCATCCAAAGCGGCTGTGTATCACTTAAAGATACCGGACGTTTGTTGATCTTTACTTTGTCCTTTGCCGGAGATACCTCTACAACTTCTTTTTCACCTTTGTCGTTCTCTTTCTCCTCTGTCTTGGCATCTTCGTGGATATGTTCAACAACTACATCATCCTCACGGAGATCTGCCTCATCGATAGTCTCATACTCCTGCTCTGCATTTGCTTTGGAAAGATAGATGTTTACCGGCATGAAAGAACAGTACTTCTCGATCACTTCACGCATACGGTACTCATTGGCAAACTCCAGGCTCTCCTCATTAAGGAAAAGTGTAATCTCAGTTCCTGGTTCTGTCTTGTTTCCATCTGTCATCTCATATTCTGTACCACCGTCACAGGTCCAGTGAACCGGTGCAGATCCTTCTTTATAAGAAAGCGTATCGATGTGTACCTCATCCGCAACCATAAACGCGGAATAAAATCCAAGTCCGAAATGACCGATCATCTGATCATCTGTTGTCTTATCCTTATATTTCTCAAGAAATTCTGTTGCACCGGAAAAAGCGATCTGTGTAATATATTCCTCTACCTCATCTGCAGTCATACCGATACCATTATCAATAAATTTCAGCGTCTTCTGATCCGGATCTACAATAACATTGACAGCCGGCTTGTAACCATCCGGGAATGTATAATCACCCATAACTTCCAGTTTTCTCAGTTTGGTGATTGCGTCACATCCATTGGAGATCATTTCTCTTACAAAAATGTCATGATCGGAGTATAACCATTTCTTGATGATCGGAAAAATATTTTCACTGTTGATTGATAAACTTCCATGTTTTGCTGACATGTATGTCACTCTCCTTTTGTTTTTTATTTCCTATGTTCCGGTAAACCCGGAAACCTGTTGTTTTTTTCAATAAATATATACTAATACGACTTTTTGCAAAAGTCAAGAAAAATTTAGCACTCGCCATTTTCGAGTGCTAGTAACAATGTCGGCTATAAATTTTTCATACGCAAAAAGATTCCCCTCACACATTTCTCATGCACGAGGGGAATCTTTTATAATTCTGCTTTTATTTTTTCTTTCTGCGGTATATAAGAATTCCTCCAATACATACAACTGCAGCGATCAGGATGATCACAAATGTCATGATCGGTGTACTGTCTCCTGTCTGTACCGCTGATTTCTGGCTGGACTGCGTAACTGCAGGGCTTGGTGTTGCTGTAAGGATCTCCGCCTGTGACACAGTAAATGTAACTTTGCTTTCAGACTGGACATCTGTATCTGTCCATCTGGAGCCGTCATATCTCTGCTGCACAAAATTGACTTTCAGTGTATACTCGCCTGGTTTGCTTACGCGGAAAGTTGCTGTATATGGTTCCGAATCCCAGTCACGCTTTTCCGTAATCTGCCAGCTCCTTGGCTGGAAACGGGTATCTCCCTTCACCGGATTGCTGTTATCCATACCAGCGCCTACCGCTGTGAAAGTGATTTTCGTGTTTGTATCATATTTTCCATTGGGATCAATTCCCGTGATCTTGTTATCAGATTCCTTTACCCCGGAACCTTTATATGCATTTACAGTAATACTTACCGCAATCACCGTACTGATCTTGTCAGGATTTTTCACACCATCGGGGAGTGTAACAGTTCCTTTTACATTGAATGTCTGTCTGTCCACAGAGGAAGGGTCATAAGAACAGCCTTTCACATCCCATTTCACAGAAGCTTTCTGTTCTCCCTTTGTTGTTGTGATCGTCACAGTTTCCGGAAGTTTCAGCGCTTTCTGTGTTTTCTCTGTCCCATTTGGAAGATCTGTGATCGATGATGGTTTTCGGATTCCGGTAAGATCATTCTCTTTCTCACTGTTATCAGTATTTTTTCGAACACTGAAATACGCAGTAATATAAGCAGATACATCTGCACTGTTGGAAATTACAATGTCTTCCAGATATTCTTCTTTGGAAAGACCCTTCTTCGGCTGCACTGTAAAGGTTGCACTTTTTCCCGCCTCAAGCTCTGTCTGTGAAAGAGCTCCTACGGTATAATTTTTTCCGGTTGGCTGCTGCAGTGTGATTTTTGTGTTACCGGTGTTGGTAACTGTTACAGTCTGTGCTTCCGGAAGATCTTTATAACCTTCGTTCACCGTACCGAAATTCAGACCTTCTTCCGGTTTGACCGAAAGATCATACACCGGTTCCGGTTTCGTTACAGTAAAGGAGACCGAAACGTTCTCATCTATATTTCCATCTTTATCTGCAATTCTGATCTTGCCACTGTATTCTCCTGCAGAAAGGCCGGTTTTGGGCTGGATAGTAAAAGTTGCCTGATTATCTTCGCCCGGATTGAGTACCTCAGCAGAAAGAGCTCCTACTTCAAAATTCTTGGCTGTTGGCTGTACCAGACGGATTGCTTCCGTACCTGTGTTGGTAACTGTTACAGTCTGTGCTTCCGGGGCACTGGAATATCCCTGTTCCAGCTCTCCAAAATTCAGATCTTTTGGGGTAATATCTACAGAATTTTCAGTGAAACTGTCCCCATTTACCAATACGCTTGCTTTCACAGCTGCTGACGCCTTATTGTCCGACGTGGCAAAAACAAGATCTTCCTCATATGGATCATCTTTTGCTTCCAGTCCCAGCTTTGGCTGAACTGTAAACATCTGCTCATCGCCCTGGGCAAGCATGATTTCTCCATTATTTTCACCTTCACTGACAGGTTCAATATCAAAATTGTCTGACTGCGGCTGTTTCAGAGTTACCGTTTCTGTACCTGTATTTCTTATGGTTACAGTTCTTGTCTGATCAACCTCCGTATAGCCCTCTGTCAGGTCATCAAAAGGAATCTCTGCAGGATCTGCTGTCAGTTCATACTGTCCTTCTTCACTGTCGGATGGTTCCGATGCTTTCCCCGCATCCGCGTTCCCGTTATTCCCGTCATCTGTCTGTGCTTCTACAGTGAGATCCGCCTCAAAGAAAACATCCACGCCTTCTTCTGTCTGATATGTGATCAGATCTTTATATTCTCCGGCGTTCAGTCCCTCTCTTGGTTTTACCCATACCGTAATCTGCTCTCCGCTTTTCAGTGGCTGTCCATTAATATCTTCAGCCATGAAATTCTCCGGAGAAATTTCTTTAAAATTCAGATCTGCAGTTCCGGTATTGGTAATCGTAACATACTGTACTTCCGGTATCTCTGTGTAACCTTCTGTTACAGTTCCGAAATTTAAAACACCACTTCCGTCTTCTGTGGATACAACTGCGGAATATGTAAGTTCTTCTGTTGAAGCACTGTCACCATTCTGTGCTTTCGTTTCCCCGGTCTCAACAGTTTTTTCATCAGATCCGGCTGTCGTATCTGATGAATCCTCTGCCTGATCTTCTGTCGAATCCTCTGTCTCTTCGGTATTTCCGGAATCTGTATCAGTTTCTCCCAATCCGGTGATCGTAATGGTGCTGTCCTGAGAATCCTGCTCCAAAGTCTCATCTGATCCGCTCTCGCTGGTAGATGTTTCTGTCTTCTTCTGCTGTGCAAGAGCTTTGGCATCTTCCTCCGTTGCGGAAACTTCCTGTGTTGTTACAGTAAGTTCGCCACTGATTCCCATTTCTTCTTTTCCTGTGATCTTAAGAACAATGGGAAATCCCAGATCCTTTTCTTCAACCTTATAGGTTTTATCTGTTCCTACTTCGGTGAGCACATCACCATCTTTCAGTGACCACGAAAAACTCACATAATCATCTGTAATTCCTTCTGGCTTTACCTTGGAATAATCTGCGCTTAAGGTAACACCTACTGCAATTGTTCCCTTAACTTTCAGTTTGCCATCCAGAGCTCCCTGGGGAACCGCAGCGGCAAACACCATAGATGGAAGTAATGTAACCATCATAAGCACGGCCATGATCACTGCCAGTACTCTGTTTTTCCTCATATTCCATCCTCCTTTACATCCTTATGTTTTCCTGCATTTTCAGATTTATGCATTCTTTCCTTTGTTGATGCAAGTTTACCATATTTAATTTTCAAGGATGTAATTTCTGCTTTCCGTTTTTTCTCTCAGCCTTCAACAATGAGATATTTTCCATCTGGAAGTTTAAACACTTCACTTTCTTCTTCCAGTTCTTTCAGGGAAAGTCCCTCTACATCTGCACCCATTCCATCCAGATATTTTTTTACATCTTTCAGAGAATCCAGCACTACTGCCATACAGTCTTCCAGAAATTCCAGAGCTTCCTCCGATGTCTCTGCGACCGGTTCATCATAAAGTCTGCTCTGATCTTTTAAGAAAACCTCTACTGCTTCTTTTGAATACACGATTCCAACACCTCCTCTATATTTCCTTTTGCTTTGATCAGCTTTTTTAATATCGTCTGTACTCTATCTGTTTCATATGCTGCCGCTTCTTTTACTCCCGGTTTCGCATGTGCCATCGCAAAACCATATGGAACTGATTTCAGCATATCAATGTCATTATACTCATCTCCGAATGTAATACATTCTTCTGGTTTAACATTCAGAATTTTCTGATATTCGTCCAGTCCTCTCGCCTTATTTGTAGTAAAAGGAATAAAATCCACCCATGCTGTCCCAGAAGTTACAACTGTACATTTATCACCAAAATGCTCTCTCCAGTAGTAAATAGTGTCCTCCTGCAGTCCGCCCTGCTCATATACTGCCAGTTTCATGCATGGTTCTTTTATTTCATCAAAGCTCTGAATTTCCATGCAGACATTTCCAACCACATGAAGCATAAGGTCACGAAAATGTTCTGTCTTTGGTTTTATATAGTAGAAATCTTTGGTTGAACAGGTAAATTCTGATCCTTTCCTGTTATAAATACACTCTGCAATTTCTCTGACCAGATTCTGATCAAAATAATTCTGATACATTACATTTTCATGATAAACTGCCAGCCCACCATTTTCACAGATAAAAGCCATATCATCTGCTACCGGAGCAAACATTTTTTTCATGTTGGCATATTGGCGTCCACTTGCAGCTACAAAAAGTATCCCTAACTCTTTTAACTGTCTGATCAGTGGAAAAATATCCTCCGGAAGGCTCTGTGCACCTTTCATTAATAACGTTCCATCCAGGTCACTCGCAACTAACTTAATCATTTTTCCATTCCTCACATATCTTCAGTAAATCCTGTGGTTTTTCCGCAATTACTTCTGCTCCATTATTCTCAAGCTCCTGACGGTCACGGAATCCCCAGAGTACACCTACTGTATGCATCTTTGCCGCATTTCCGGTCTCCATGTCTGTTTTGGTATCTCCCACATACATGCATTCCGATGGTATTACTCCAAATTCCTGTGCTGCCTTTAATAGACCGTCCGGTGCAGGTTTTCTGCGTATCGCATCGCTCTGTCCAATCACAAGATCAAAATATCCGTCAAACATCTGTGAAATTACTTTTACTGCTGCCACATGTGGTTTATTTGAGCAGACTGCCAGCTTCATTCCACGATTTTTCAATTTTTTCAGTGTTTCCATAATTCCATCATATGGAACCACTTTATAGAGTGGATCTGCATCAAATTTCTCTCTGTAGAGGCTTCGACACTTATCATAATGTGTCAGTTCCGGATCACCTGCATCTTTCAGGCATCGCCTGATCAGCATATCTGCACCTTCACCGCTGTAATATTTAAAATTTTGCACCGGCTGCGGTGTCAGTTCCATTTTTTCCAGAATCTCATTTGCCACATATGCCATGGATTCTAATGTATTTGCAAGCGTTCCATCGAGATCAAAAATACATGCTTTTATCATCTGTTTATCCTCTTAACTCAATTCCCAGTTTCTTCATTTCATAAAAAAGTCTTCCGACCGGAAGACCGACTACATTGGTGTAGTCGCCTTGAATTTCCTTTACATAGATGCCGAAGCTTCCCTGAATCCCGTAACTTCCAGCTTTGTCCATCGGTTCCCCGCTCTTTATATATGTACGAATTTCTTCATCTGTCACCGGATAAAAAGTAACATCCGTGCGTTCTGCGAAAGAATGTTTCTCCCATTCTCCGTACTTTTTGACCAGAACTGTCACACCGGTATATACCTGATGTGTATTTCCCTGCAGCATCTTCAATGTTTCAAATGCGTCCTGCTCATCTGACGGTTTGCCCAGAATTTTATTCATATAAGAAACAATGGTATCTGCTCCAATGATCACTGTACCATCTTCAAATTCAAACTTCGAAGCAATCTCCGCCGCCTTCAGGGCAGATAATTCACAGACAATCTCATCCGGATTTTCTGCTGTGATTTTTTCTTCGCCTTCCGATACACATATCTGAAAAATAACACCTGCCGCCGCAAGCAGTTCACGTCGCCTCGGTGATGCAGATGCAAGTATGATTTTTCTCATAAAGATCTTCCTTTTCATTTTTTACTTCGGTAACAGTATACCCTGTCCCTCAAAATCGTGCAACCGCGAAAAACAATTTTCATATTTTGATCACATTCCCTATTATATGGAATAAAATTTAAAATTACCTGTTGACAGTATATTGTTTTTCTGATATTATAATCAACTGTGAGCGGTAAATTGCCCTCAAATATGTAAATGCTGCTGTGGCTCAGTCGGTAGAGCGTCGCCTT
>ENA-OOZA01001890-OOZA01001890.1-human-gut-metagenome-genome-assembly--contig:-NODE-1890-length-10355-cov-2.839709_pt1 | contig 10355 bp, 8 predicted proteins | sample MGYA00241703_ERZ501378 | MGnify/ENA primary metagenome ERZ501378 (study PRJEB25962, sample SAMEA2042916) | human gut metagenome | biome: human gut; feature: human-associated habitat; material: faeces...
TCGGGATTTTGGCATATTCATGCCAAAACACCTCGCGAGATAATGGTGTGTAAACAGTAACAACATAACAGTAAAAGCAGGGAATGTGCTTTTTTTACATTCCCTGCTCTTTCGTAGTTTTTAATATTTCTCTCTGTTTCTATTTATCACCAATCAGCCAGTTGTACATTTCTTCATACTGCCGTGCGGAATTACCCCATGAGAAATCAGCTGCCATAGCACGATCAACCATTTTATTCCATTCACGTTTCTTATCATAATAGATTCTTTCCGCATTGCGCACTGTTGCAAGCATCTCATGCGCATTGTAGTTTCTGAAAGAAAATCCGTTTCCAGTTCCCTCATATTCATTATAAGGTACGACCGTATCCTTCAGTCCACCTGTTTCTCTGACGATCGGAAGTGTTCCGTAACGGAGACTCATCAGCTGACTCAAACCACATGGCTCAAATAAAGACGGCATCAGGAACGCATCTGCTGATGCATAGATACGGTGAGACATTTTCTCATCATAATAGATCTGAGCAGATACCTTTCCATGATATTTCCAGTCAAAGTGACGGAACATATTCTCATAACGTTCATCACCGGTTCCAAGAATTACAAGCTGGATAGCATCCTGGCAAAGCTCATCCATCACATATGCGATCAGATCAAACCCTTTCTGATCTGTCAGTCGTGATACAATACCTACCATCATCGTCTTCGGATCTTCCTGCAATCCAAGATCTCTCTGCAGCTGAAGTTTGTTCTTAACTTTCTCTTTTCTGAAAGTTGTTGCATTATAAGTCTTTGTGATATATGGATCTGTTTCAGGATTGAATTCATTGTAATCAATACCATTTACAATTCCACGCAGGCTGTTTGCACGCGCACACATCAGACCGTCCAGTTTTTCTCCATAGAACGGTGTCTTGATTTCCTCTGCATAAGTATTGCTTACAGTAGTGACTGCATCTGCAAACACAATACCGCCCTTCAGATAGTTGGCATCTTTATATGCTTCCAGTTTGTCTGCTGTAAAATAATAATCGGACAGTCCTGTGATATTCTTGATTGTCTGTACATCCCATACACCCTGGAATTTAAGGTTATGTATTGTCATGATCGTCTTGATATTCCAGAAAAATTCATTCTGCTGGAAGCTGTCGTGCAGATATACGGGAACAAGTCCGGTCTGCCAGTCATGACAGTGTATAATATCCGGTCTGAATCCGATAACCGGAAGAACTGACAGTACAGCTTTGGAGAAGAATGCAAATTTCTCCAGATCCCATGTTCCTCCATCATACGGTTTGGGTCCGCTGAAATAGTATTCATTGTCAATAAAATAAAACTGAATTCCTTCGTACTCCATGTGCATGATTCCTACATAGCAGTTCTTATATCCAAGATCCATGTAGAAATGTGTGATATAGTTCATTTTATCTTTCCATTCCTGTTTCATACAGGCATATTTCGGTAAGATCACACGAATATCAAAATATCGTTTATCAAAATATTTCGGCAATGAGCCAGCTACATCTGCCAGACCTCCTGTTTTGATAAATGGTACAGCTTCAGATGTTGCAAATAAAATATTTTTCATGCGAAAAACCCTCCTTGGTAGCCTTTATTGAATAATTATACTCCAAACTATGACTATTGGAAAGAGCGATTTTTATATTCCAGTCTGATTTTATCTGCAATCAGAGCAATAAATTCTGAATTTGTGGGTTTTCCTTTTCCTGTACTGACTGTGTAACCGAATAATTCATCTATTGTGTCCATTTTTCCTCTGCTCCAGGCAACTTCAATGGCGTGTCTGATAGCCCGTTCCACTCTGCTGGCTGTTGTCTGATGTTTCTTTGCAATCGTAGGATACAGTATCTTGGTAATGGAATTGAGCATCTCCATGTCATTAACTGACAGGATGATGGCGTCACGCAGATACTGATATCCTTTAATATGTGCAGGCACTCCAATCTCATGAATGATATTTGTCACGTCTGTTTCCAGATTTCTCACAGGTACCGGATTGTCTTCTGTCCTTTCAGGCTGCCGCCCGATCTGACGTATTCTTCTCTCGCCGGCTCTGCGCACATGTTTGATACGATTAAGCAGCATCTGATTATCGAAAGGCTTCAGGATATAATAATCTGCCCCTAAGTTAAATGCATTTTCTGTAATACGTTCCTGACCGACTGCCGAAACTACGATAAATGATGGGATCTTTTTGAGACTTTTGTCATTGGCAAATTTCTCCATTACTGCCAGTCCGTCCATTTTCGGCATAATAATATCTAGAACCACAACGTCCGGTTCCTTTTCACGTATAATATTACAGATTTCTTCTCCGTTATGCGCTTTTCCCACAAGTTCCAGATCTTTGTCTTCTTCTATTATCTGACCAAGTACTTCCACCATTTTCTCATTATCATCTGCAATTGCCACATTTAATTTTTCCATAAATTTCACTCCTCCCCCATTTTTCAATAAATCTCTTTTCTTTTTCGGTTCATCACATATTATAGAGGAATGCTTACGGAAAAATCAAGACACAGAGGGAAATTTGTCCTATTTTATGTCGACAGCTTTGGTGATTCTTTTTTCTTTATTTTCATTTTTCACAGGCATCTGATATATTTCGACAATAATCAGATTTTTGTTTCATAATCCTGATCATCCATTAAAAAAGTCTTTCTGTATTTTTCAGCATATTTTCAATAAAGATTCCATATCCGCTGGAAGCATCCTGAACAAATACATGAGTTACCGCACCAATGATTTTTCCATTCTGGATAACCGGGCTTCCGCTGAGCCCCTGTACAATCCCTCCTGTAGCTTCCAGAAGTTCTTTATCTGTCACCTTTATCACAAAACTTTTGTTGGTATCTTCATGATTCAAATCTATTTTTCTGATCTCTGCATCATATTCTTTTACCTCGCCATCTGTACTGCAGAGAATTGTGGCTGTTCCAATCTTCACTTCCTGCTTATACGCAGCCGGCATTTTCTTTAAAGTGATCGCATCATCTGCAATCCCTGTGAACTGACCATAAATTCCGTTTCTGCTGTTTGCTTCGATAGTTCCAAGAATATTTCTGTCATCATAGCAGATATATCCTGCAAGTTCGCCGGGATTGCCTTTACTTCCTTTGTTAATCGCAAGAATCCGGGCTTTATACAAAGCTCCGTTTCGGATATTCAGAAGCTGGGCAGTGTCTATATCACTGATTCCATGGCCAAGGGCACCATAATTACCATTCTGATCTACGTAGGTAAGTGTTCCTATCCCCTGAGTATCATCTCTTACCCAGATTCCAAGTTTATAGTCTCCTTTTTTGTCTTTTACAGGAGTTACAGATACAGGAATACTCTCTCCTTTGCGGCTTATCCCCAGTGTAACTTCGCTGCCATCAAGTTCTGAGATGTCATCTATCAGTTCTCTTTTTGTAGAGATTTTTTCTCCGTTAAATGAGATAATGTAATCTCCCTGTCTGATAATATTTCTCGCAGGCTCCTCTGTCTCACCATTCCGATTCTGAATTTCACCGGTGTCAATCACCAGAACACCTTCTGTTTGCATATAAATTCCTATGGTGCTTCCGCTGACATAAATTTCCTGATCATCTGCAGGTGTTACTTTTATTTCTTTAAATGGAATATAACCCAAAAGTTTACAGGGCAGAATATAGCCTCCATCCTGCGAAACAGTAACTGCTTCTTCAAATGTAACAAACGGTGTTGACAGAACTTCTGTGACATCTTCTGTTTTTTTGCCTCTGGAAATCTGAATTTCGTCAGGTATCTTTCTGTCCAGATATCTGTAACCTGATATCAGCATCACCAACAGATCCAGCACAAGACAACAGATGACAAAAAGTCTGTATTTTCTTTTGTTCATTATTATGCACATCCTTTCATTCTGTATTTATGAAATTCTGTAACTGTGAAATTGCCATAAAACACTTCCCATCACAGCAAACCCGAAAGGTACAAAAATAAGAGAGAACAATCCGTCACAAAGATTATCCTCTCTTAGTATGTGGTCAATTATTTTATTTAAATCTTGTATTTTTTTGTTTCTGTGCCAATTCTTTCATCTCTTTCGCATTCTCAAGAACTGCAGGTGTAATTTCTGCACCACCTAACAGTCTTGCCAGCTCGCGGATGGAATCATGTTCTTTAAGCACATGGATCTGGGTAATAGTCTCAATTCCCTGCAGATGTTTTTCAATTTCAAAATGACTGTCTGCCATAGCTGCAATCTGCGGCAGATGCGTGATGCAGAGTACCTGATGATGCTGTCCGATCACTGCCATCTTTTCAGAGACTTTCTGTGCAGTTCTTCCACTGATACCAGTATCGATCTCATCGAAGATCAATGTCTCAATCTCATCTCTGTCTGCAAGGATTGCCTTTAATGCAAGCATGATTCGAGACAACTCACCGCCGGATACGATCTGTCCCAGTGGCTTCAGAGTTTCTCCGGGATTTGTAGAAATGAGATACTGGATATCATCGGTTCCATTATCTGTGTAGTTTTTCTTTTTCCGGAAATCAATGGCAAAATTCACATCCAGGAAATTTAAATCCTTCAATCCCTGAATAATCTTCTGCTCAAGCTGTTTACTGTATTCTTTACGGATTTCTGCTAATTCATCCGACTTTTTCTCAAGAATATTTTCCAGTTCTCTGAGATGCTCCTTTAATTCCTGTAAATTTTCTTCATATTTATGTAATTTTTCCAGTTTTTCTTCCTGAAGTTTGCGATATGTGAAAATTTCCTCAATGGTACGTCCATATTTTGCCTTCAGTCCATTGATCAGATCCAGTCTTCTCTCTGTCTCATAAAACTCTCCTTCATCAAAGGTCAGCTCGTCCAGATAAGTGGATAATTCTCTGTTAAAATCATTCAGAAGACCGTCTACAGAAGTAAGTGTCTCTGCAAGAGGTGTAAGCTCCGGATCATACTGTGTTACATGAGAGAATTCCTTTAATGCCTCTCCGACAGTCTCTCCGGCGCCTTCCTTGCTTTCATAGCCTGTGAGATTATGTACAAGCTGCAGGGAGTCAACGATGAGTTTTGCATTGCTCATTTTTCTGTACCGGGCTTCCAGTTCCTCATCCTCTCCCGGCTGCAGATTTGCTTTCTCGATTTCTTTGATCTCAAACTCCAGAAAAGCCAGCTCACGATTTCTCTGCTCCTCATTCATATTCATGGAACCAAGTTCTGTTTTGCATTTGCTGTATTCTTTATATGCCAGAGATACTTTCTCCTTTGCAGGAAGGATTTTTTCTTTTCCATATGCATCCAGGATTGCAAGCTGCTTATCCTGATACAGAAGTGACTGATGCTCGTGCTGTCCATGGATATCCAAAAGGCATGCAGCAGCGGCCTTCATCTGACCTACAGTACTTGTCTCTCCATTAATCTTGTTGATGCTTCTTCCATCCATGATTTTTCTGGACAGAAGTACCTGTCCATCTTCCGGACAGATATCCAGTGCTTTCAGTGTCTCCAGCGCTTTCTCGTTTTCTACCTGAAAAAGCAGCTCCACAAGTGCATAGGATGCATTTTCCCTTATCATATTTTTAGAAGTTTTTGCACCCAGGATCAGCTGCATAGACCCCAGAAGGATAGATTTACCTGCTCCGGTCTCACCGGTCAGGATATTCAGTCCGGGACCAAATTCCACTTCTATTTCTTCTATCAGTGCAAGATTTTTCACATGCAGATGAGCTAACATTTATTGCCTCCATAATCAAGTCATTTGTAATGTTAAAAGTTCAGGATCGTAACTGCAAAGGTATTGAGCAGTTACTCGTGGGATCACTTATTCAATCTGACAAAACTTCTCAGTTTCTCTGCTGCTCCCAGTGCCATGTCTGCAGTCTTTGCAGCACACATAATAGTGTCATCACCTGCAATACATCCCAGTATTTCCGGCCATTTCAACGCATCCAGGGCTGCTGCCACGCCCATGGCCATTCCGGAAACGGTTTTGATCACAATGATATTCTGTCCCACATCAATAGAAAGCAGGGTATCTTCCAGTACTCTTGTATATTTTTCTCCAAGACTTCCTGATTCATTATTAATAATTGCATAACGGGACTTTCCGTCCTTTCCTGCCACTTTTGTCAGCTTGAGAGCACGAATATCTCTGGATACAGTCGCCTGTGTCACCTTAAATCCTGCCTCATTAAGTCTGGAGGCCAGCTCTTCCTGTGTATCAATATCATACTGATGAATCAGTTCAATAATTTTCTCATGTCTCGCAACTTTCACCTTATTTCCTCCTGCTGATCAGCTGTCTCTCATCTTCCGGCGCAATACCTCAACAAAACTTAAATGGTTCAGCTTCAGAATCTTTGTCTTTACATCTGCCCGCCGGATCTGAATGCAGTCACCGGTGACCATAGGGATAAATGTATCTCCATCAAAAGATGCGATTCCCTTTTCACAGTCACAGTGTCTTCCTTTTCCTATCTCTACAGTGATCACATCCTGCGCAGGAAAAATAATGCTTCTTGTATTCAGCGTGTGTGGTGCTATGGGAGTCATGATCGTCATGGCGGCATTGGGCGATACAATAGGTCCTCCCGCTGACAGACTGTATCCGGTAGATCCGGTAGGTGTTGAAATAATAATTCCATCAGCATTATAAGAGTTAAGATAAACATCATTTACATAATTCTTAAACCGGACCACGCGGAGATGACCGTCTCTGCCGATCACAATGTCATTCAATGCAATATCCTGTCCGATCAGTTTTCTGCCACGGTACACCCTTCCTTCCAGCATCATGCGTTCTTCTACCTCGTAATCATCCGCCATCAGCTGATCCAGAGCACTGTACAGAGAGGTCTGATTCACTTCTGCAAGAAAACCCAGATTTCCCAGATTGATTCCAAGAAGAGGAATTTCTTTATGCACCACATCCCTTGCTGCCTGAAGAAGTGTGCCATCTCCTCCCAGAACAATAATACACTGTGTATCGTCCGGAACCTTATCAGGATCTGTATAATGAAAGGAACCCTCATGTTTCCTTTCTGCCTGCTGTACTTCACAGTTTTTGTGATGTGTTTTCAGATAATCTGCTATTTTTTCTGTGATTTCAAGTTTTTTATCCTTGTCACTGTTTGTAATAATATAAAACCTGTCCATAGTTTCTTCCTGACTCAGCCTTTTTAATCCAACTGTCCATGAGCCTCTGCCACAACAGCTTCTACAGATACCTTCAGGCTGTCGGTAACCCCGGTACCTTCCGGATGTTTTTTCAGATGAAGAAGATATTCGATATTTCCTTCCGGTCCTTTAATTGGCGAAAAAGAAAGATGACATGGCTCCATAAAAATACTCATGGCATAATCGCGCACTTTTTCGATCACTTCCTGATGAACAGCAGGATCTCTTACAACCCCCTTCTTTCCGACTTTCTCTCTCCCCGCCTCAAACTGCGGCTTGATCAGACATACGATCTCACCCTCATCTGTAAGGAGATTTCTTACAGGAAGCAGTACTTTTGTAAGAGAAATAAAGGACACATCAATTGATGAAAAATCTGCCGGTTCTCCCAAATCCTCCGGTACCACATAGCGGATATTGGTTTTCTCCATACAGACTACACGCGGATCGTTACGAAGCTTCCAGTCAAGCTGTCCATATCCTACATCAATGGAATAAACTTTTACTGCCCCGTTCTGTAACATACAATCTGTAAACCCTCCGGTGGACGCACCTACATCCATACAGATCTTACTATCCAATGTGACATCAAAGTTTTTCATAGCTTTTTCAAGTTTCAGCCCACCGCGGCTTACATACGGAAGAGTGTTTCCTCTGACCTCAATCTTTACAGTCTCCGGGAACATGGCACCCGCCTTGTCTTCTTTCTGACCATCAACATATACATCGCCTGCCATGATGAATGCCTTTGCTTTCTCGCGGGATGGTGCAAGGGCACGTTCCATCATAAGCATATCCAAACGTTTCTTCATTGCTCTCTTAATTCCTCACTATCTTCTATTGCCTGTCTGATGTCTTCCACTCCAAGTCCAATCCGGCTGCGCAGGCTTTCTACATTTCCCTGGGGTACGAAACGATCCCAGACAGCTGCCGACAACACTCTTATTTCCGGATGACAGGCTTCCATATAAGCAGACACATGCTCTCCGTATCCGCCGCTTTTCACATTCTCTTCTACTGTCACAAACAGACTGTGATCCTTTGCCAGTTCATCAAGAAGATCCACATCCAGTGGTTTCACAAATCTGGCATTTACAAAAGTAGGATCATAGCCGTCATCTTTCAGTCCTTTACAGATTTCCATGCAGGACGGGATCATACTTCCCACTCCCAGCACAGCGATTTTTTTTCCTTTGCGGATAATCTCACTTCTGCCATATTCCACAGGTGCCTGATATTCCCGAAGCCCCTGATGCGCACTGCCTCTCGGATAGCGGATTGCAATCGGTCCGTCAAAGCTTACCGCAAATGCAAGCATCTCTTCCAGTTCTCTGTCATTCTTCGGTGCCAGAACAGTCATATTCGGCATCATTGACAAATAAGACAGATCAAAGCAGCCCTGATGCGTCTCCCCGTCTGCGCCTACAAGCCCTGCCCTGTCAACAGCAAAAATCACATGAAGCTTCTGCATACATACATCATGCAGGATCTGATCTACAGCACGCTGCAGAAAAGATGAATAGATGGCAACAACAGGAACCAGGCCGCCAAGAGCCAGACCCGCCGCAAAACTCACCGCATGTTCCTCTGCGATTCCCACATCAAAAAATCTGTCCGGAAATCTCCTGGAAAATTCCACAAGTCCGGTTCCATCCGGCATGGCTGCGGTAATAGCTGTCAGTTTTTTATTTTTCTCACCAAGAGAGACCAGTGCTTTGGAAAAAACATCTGTATAACCCGGCACTGTTTTCTTCTGAAGTACCCGGCCTGTTTTAATATCAAAAGGACCTGTTCCATGAAACCTGTCCGGATGGGCACTTGCAGGTTCGTATCCTCTGCCTTTCTTTGTCAGGACATGAACAACTACCGGTCCCTCTACCCGTTTTGCTTCATTAAAGAGTTTCATCATCTGACGCATATTATGACCGTCAACAGGTCCCAGATATGTCAGTCCCATATTTTCAAACAGCATTCCCGGAATAAAAAGCTGCTTGACACTGCTTTTGGTTTTTCTCATAGTATCTACCAGAGCAGTCCCTACCTTCGGAACCTTCTTCAGTGCCTTTGTCACACCCATCTTCATTCCTGTATAAGCTTCTGCAGTTCTCAGTGCACTCAGATAAGTGGACATGCCTCCTACATTTCTGGAAATGGACATATTATTGTCATTTATGATAATAATAAAATTTGTCTTTAACTCTGCAGCATTATTTAATGCCTCATACGCCATTCCTCCGGTGAGAGCACCATCTCCGATCACAGAAACCACATGATAATTCTCACCAAGAAGATCCCTTGCATGCACATAACCAAGGCCTGCAGAAATAGAATCTGAGCTATGTCCCGCGTCAAAAGAGTCGCAATTGCTCTCCCCTCTTTTTGGAAAACCACTCAGTCCGCCTTCCTTGCGCAGGGTCTCAAATTCACCTTTTCGTCCGGTGAGGATCTTGTGAGTGTATGCCTGATGGCCTACATCCCAAATCAGCTTGTCATCTGGAAAATCCAGTACATTATGCAGTGCCAGTGTAAGTTCTACCACTCCAAGATTGGATGCCAAATGTCCTCCTGTCCTGCTGACGGATTCAATCAAAAAGCTTCGTATTTCTTCTGCCAGCTGAGGAAATTCAGCCAGAGGAATTTTGTGAATATCGTTGGGCTTTTTTATTTTATCCAGAATCATTTGTATCCTTCTTTCACTTCCTGCGTCCCACCAGCTCGTTCACCAGAGTAAACAGGAATTCATTTTTCTTATTCAGTCCTTCAAGCAAAGTGACTGCCTCATCTGACAGCTTCTTCACCTGCTGCGAGGCTTTCTCAATTCCCATAAGTGTCACATAAGTAGTCTTATGATTCTTCTCATCACTGTGAATTGGCTTACCCAGCTCTTCCTCAGTGCTGGTCACATCCAGGATATCATCCTGGATCTGGAACGCAAGGCCGATATTTTTTGCTGCCTTTTCTACTATAGCAATCTCTTCTTCTGTGGCACCTCCGAGAATTGCGCCTGTCATCACAGAGGCTTCAATAAGTGCAGAAGTCTTATTCTCATAAATATAATCAATCATCTCACGGCTCATAGGCTTGCCGTCATTTTCCACATCCACACTCTGTCCGCCAAGCATTCCGTAAAGCCCGGTCTTATGGGACATTACCTTCAGTGCCTGAATCACATGCGCCTGAC
>ENA-OOZA01001893-OOZA01001893.1-human-gut-metagenome-genome-assembly--contig:-NODE-1893-length-10350-cov-1.784361_pt1 | contig 10350 bp, 5 predicted proteins | sample MGYA00241703_ERZ501378 | MGnify/ENA primary metagenome ERZ501378 (study PRJEB25962, sample SAMEA2042916) | human gut metagenome | biome: human gut; feature: human-associated habitat; material: faeces...
CTGGCTCGTGTGGTAGAAGCTGTTATTAAGGCATGCGCAACGTGTATCCGTTACGATTCAAAATATCTCTGCATGGATTTCCCTTGCTAAAGCGATCCGGACGGCAAAAGATGCCCAGATTGCTTTCAATCTTGCTACAAAGGCAAATCCTTACGTTTTATTGGCTACAGTCCTAATTGGTGTTGGTACAGCCTTATATCAGTTCACAAAGAAAACAGATGCTGCAACTGATGCTCTAAAGAAATTCAATGAAGAAAGTAAAAAAAATGCAGATGATACAGCTACATTTATAACTATTACAAGGGACGAGAACCAATCCATTGCTGCGCGACAACTTGCATTAGATAGTTTAAGAAAAATGTATCCAGGTTATTTTGATAACATGAATTTGGAGGCTTTAAAGGTGATAAATCTGACAGAATTAAATAATCAACTTGCAAAAGCGACCAGAGAACGATCAAAAGCACAAGCTGAAGAAAGTATAAAAGAAACAGAAAAAAGTATTAATTCAATTAAACAGCAAATTGACTTTCTAAATAAAAATGCCGTACAGGGGCGTGGTGAAAGATTAATCAGAGCCAATAAGCAACTTCAAGAATTACAAGACAAGTTGGCCGGACAGCATTCTATATTGAATAAAGTAAATTCTGATATAAAAGCCCAGGAAGACGCCGAACGCCGGGCAAAAGAAGAAGCGGAAGCACATGCAAAATCTGTAGAAAAAACCGTAAAATGGTATGAAGAACAAATAAAAACCCTCAAGGAAGCTCAGGAAACATCAACAACAAATAAACAATTCAATGACTATCAAAGACAGATAGACCAGCTTACAAAAGAAAAAGAAACTATAACCGGAGCTTCTAAAGCTACCCAAAAAGCAGAGGAAGAAAGAATCAAAACAATCAAGCAAATTGATGAAGAACTTCTCTTTCTCCGTAAGCAAAACCAGCAAGCCCAAATCGACCTTATGCAGGAAGGTACAGAAAAAGAACTTGCACAAATCCGGTTAGACTATCAGGAAAAGATTGCTGAAATTAAAAAACTTGCTGACGATTGGGCGGCAAAACAAGGCGGAACACTCACGATTGAGCAAACAGTGCAAATTTCTACGTCTTATTCTACTGTAAAACAAAAAAGAGAACAAGACGAATCTGATGTGTACAAAAAACAGACCGATGAATTAAACGAACTTTTAAAACAATATCAGTCATACCAGCAACAACACCTTGATATAGAAAGAAAATATAATAAAGATATTGAAAAGCTACAAGAAGAACTTGCAAAAACAACAGAAGAAAGCGAAAGAAACAGGCTTGAAGAATCCATCCGGGTAGCAAAAGAAAAAAAGAAAACCGAATTATCCGGACTTGACCTTGAACAATTTCAAAAAGAAATCGACTGGTCATCCGTATTCGGTAATCTTGACAAATTATCTACTGATGCTTTAAAAAAACTCCGGGACAAAATAAAGGAATACCTTTCTACGGTAGATGATTCTATTAGTAAAGAAGATTTTAAAACTGTTGTTGATGCCTTTGAAAACCTTGACGCAACTATTACAAACAGAGAGCCCCTTGAAGAATTAGTAAGCGGATATAGAGATTACAGAAAAGCAGTAGAGGAGGTTACAAAGGCAAAAAAAGAGATGGATAAAGCTGACAATCCAGAGGCAAAAGAAAGAGCTGTAAAAAATCTTTCCGCTGCTGAGAAGAAAAGAGCTGAATCCATTAATAAAATGACACAATCCGTTAATGCAATAGGACAACAGGGTCAGCAAGTAATTTCTGCTGGGAATGATCTAGTTGATATGCTTACCAATCTTGGTATTAAAGTTCCCGAATCTATATCCAGAACATTAAGTGGATTAGGGCAGGTCATGGACGGATTGGCAGAGATAGATTTGACAAAGCCAATGAGTGCTGTAACGGGTGTAATTCATGTATTGGCAGGCGTTACAAAAACAATTGGTAGTATATTCGGCTTAGGATCAGATAATGGAGTAGCACAATATAAGGCGCTAAGAGAACAACTAGAGGCTATAAATGATCTATACAAAAAAATCATTGATAAATCAAAGGAAAAAATTGTATTTGGAGGTGGATTTGCATCGGTAGAGGCAGCGAAAGAAGCTAACGAAGCGCTAGAAAAGCAAATAGAAAATTATAGAAGATTAGCGGAAGTAGGAGGTAAAGCAGGATCAAGTGCAGGCTCACATAGTTATGCTTACCGGACCAACGAAAGGCTTAAGAAATCATGGAATGATATTTCAAGGTCTATAGGACAAAATATTTCCAGTGTACAACAAATGTATGAATTATCCGGGGAACAGTTAGAGATTATACGAAGAGATTTCCCCGAAGCGTGGAGTAAAATACCTTCTGAAATAACTGAAAATTTAGATGCAATCATTGACTGCAACGATGAAGCCAAGGAACTTGCGAATACATTGCAAGAAGCACTAACTGGCATATCCTTCGATAGTTTTTATAATGGATTTATTGATTCACTTTCGGATATGGATGCTTCCTTTGAAGATATGTGTGATGACTTTGAAGGATATTTGCGAAAATCGATTATAGCCGGTCTAATCGCAAGTCAGTACAAGGGAAGAATAGAAAATCTGTATAAAAGTTGGACAGAAGCAGCAGAAAGCGAAAATAAGATTACTGCAAAAGAGGCAGAAAAATTGAGGGATGATTATCAAGATATAATCCAAGATATGATTAAAGACCGGGATAATTTGGCTAAAACTTTTAATTGGGAAAGTTCTCCGGAAGAATTAAAACGCCAAACCGGCACCATATCCGAAACAATTACGGAGAAAACTGCAAATGAATCAATGGGAATATGGAGAGGTTCCTACGATACATTAAAGGCTATCAGCCAGCAGACAACGATATTTCATGAAACATACAAGTCTACAATGGCCACATGTAACTCCATACTGAATACGATAGCGAGGAATACCGGAGAAACGGCGAATAATACTTCCGTCTTGTCTGATATGCACAACACATTGAAAAACATGGACGGAAGACTACGAACAATTGAAAGTGAATCAAGTAAAAGATACGCAAGATGACGGATTTTTATTTTGAATAATTCTAAATAATAATTATATTTGCATCAGTATGTGATGACACATACCACCCAACACCGGACGGCATGGCAGAATATTATATTAATAATACTCCTATTTCCCAATTCGGGATAATTCCAACAAAATCAAATGGCAATATTGCCATTTCTGGATGCTTCAATCTTCCGAAAAGAAAAGGGACTACTTACTACGATTGGGTTACAGACAACAGCGTGGAGCCTTATGTGGAGAGTGAAGATATGGATTTTGACAGCCGGGATATTTCAATAACAGGAAATATCGTGTCTGATTCTGACTCTTCTCTTCCTTTAATAAATGATTTCATGAACGAGTTGCCGGAGTTATTTACGTTGTCATGCAAATGGGGAAGCTGGAGTGTAAAATGCAAAAGTACGACCATCGAAACCTTTACAAAATCGGCTTGCAAAATAACGATTAAATTCATAGAACCTCTTGTTAATTTATCTGGGACACTCCCCTCTCCCACCGAAAACGGGGAGATTGACGGATACAAATGGACTTCTTTCGGATTATATCTGAAAGAAATATCAAACTATCAGGGAATCGGTGCGCCAAAATCGTTGAGCACAACCCAAAATCCGTCTTATTCACTTTATTCAAAAGGAGGGCAAGAGAAGACGGAGATAACCGTTTCCGGTATGATAATAGCTGAAAATACAGAGCAATTCAAGGAGAGAATCAAATCATTATATGCCCTATTTGGGAAAGCCGGAATAAGAACTATCAATTACAGAGAAAGAGAGATTAAATGTTTTTGCACGAATGGATTTTCTGTACAAAACGTTTTTTCTATCGGGAAAGTATACGCTGATTTCAGTTGCAAATTAATCGTAATATCGAATGAAAGGATATAGCATATATAGAGATAATACCGTTATTTACGAATTTGTCGTTGATGATACCATCTCGAAGTCATTAAGCGGAAATAAATATGTTTCGTTCACTATTTCGTCAAAGAATGATCTTGACTTAAAGATAGGCGACTATGTTTTAGTCGGGAATGAAAAGTACGAGATTTTCGAGCCTATTGATATAGAGGAAAGTAACGGAGTGTTTACCTATCCGCTTACGTTCTATTTTCAAGGATATAAGCTGAACAATTCCATCATAACGGACGAAGGAGCGACAACATTTGCCTACCATGGAGAGGTCAGCGACTTCATGACATTGCTGATTGATTCCTTGAACGAGGACTATCCGGAATTTACCCTTGGAACCATTCAGAACGGAAGTATCCTTGATTTGAGTTTTGATAATAGTAATTGTATGGCCGCGCTTCAAACGGTATGCGAGAATGCCAAAATGGAGTGGGATATTACGGGCACTATCATAACCGTAAAGAGCAGAATCGGGGAAGAGACTGACCATGTATTTGAATATGGGAGGAACAAAGGTAGCTATTCAGTAAAACTCGCAAAGGTCGCAAACGCTTCCATTACCACACGAATGATAGGTAAAGGAGGTACATTAAATCTGCCTGCCGACTATGTTTCTCCGGATAGCCCCAAGCGGTTGAATCTGGGCAACGAAGTTCTTGAAAAGAATGTAAACAAATACGGCAAAATTACGGGTGTATATATTAATGAAAACATCTATCCACGCCTGATTAACAAGACGGTGTTAGGTGTAACGATACCGGATAATATTGAAGAAGCCGGAAGCTGGAAGATAAAACTCGATATTCCTTTCAACTTATCTGATTATTATGCAGACAACGAGGTTCCGGTTGTAAAATTTCAGACAGGAGATTTAACCGGGTTGGACTTTGAGATAGTGAAAAACAGCTGGAACAATACCGACAAGACGCTTTCAATTATCGTAAAAGAGGAAGAAGACGGGTATTATCTTCCGAATGCAAACAGACAGCCACGTGTCGGAGACGTGTTTGTCCTCCTTAACATCAATATGCCGCAATCTTACATAGATGAAGCAACACAGGAATTGAGGGAGGCAACACAAAATGAGCTGAACAAAAAGTGTGAACCGCAATACGCCCCGTCTCTATCAGTTCAAAAACACTATATCAAGAAGAAAGGAATATTACTGAATATCGGTGATGGAATTACCGTAAAAATAGGCGGCCGGAATATCACGACAAGAATTATCGGTACTACTGAAACAAGCGATGATATAAGGGTTGAATTGGGCGACCAGATGCTTTATACCTACGACACTAAGGTAAATAATACAATAGAGCAGATACAATTCACCTTAAAGCAGCTTATCAATATAGATGATATAAAAAGGCTCTTCTATAACCTTATCAATGCGTGGTATCCGAAGTGGTTCAATCAAAAATTACATAAAGACGCGGACGTTGAATTTAATTCTGTAAAAGCGGCTGAATTAGTCCAATCCGACAATTTCTCATCCAAGAATTTCACCTCCGGAGCGCTTGGTAGCGGACACAGAATAAAAGACGGGAATGCTGAGTTTCAGAATCTGACGGTAAGGGGGCAGTTCAGTGTGTTTGAGTTTCTGATACAGCAGGTAAAGGCAATCGGCGGGAAGTTCTGTGTCTCTCCGGCAGCTATAAAGACGGTAAGTGTAGAGGAGACAGAGAATGGGTACAAGTGCTTTTTCAATACTGACAGTGGGACGATAATGAATCCTTTCGTAGTGGGCGACCAAGCTTTTCACCAAGTTTTTGACGGGCAGAAAATGAAAAGGTATTGGCGTCTTGTCACGGAGGTAGGCGCGGATTACTTTGTCTTGTCAAAAACGGATTGTGAGGCGAATAGCGGCATTCCGGAGGCTGATGAAGAAATAGTATTATTAGGAAACCGGACAGACATAAACCGCCAATCCGCGATAATGATTTCGGCGTATGACAACAATTCGCCTTACATTGCTTTCTATGCTGGGATAAACTCCTATTCTTTTGAAGGGAAAGAACCGATGCGGACGGGTAATTTGAATGGCATAGTGGATGAAGATTTCGGGCAGTTGACAGGATTCGGATTGTATTGTCAGAACGTTTACATGAAAGGGGTGTTCAGACTGATGTCCGGCAAAACGGTGGAAGAGTCCATCGGAGACGTGCAGAGTAATCTGGACAACCTACAGGTAGGAGAAACCAATCTCCTTGACAATAGTAACAAGGGATGGAAGAATACTGGCTATCCAATAGCGACAATTTACTTAGGAGACTATAAACCCAAACAAGGAGAAGAATGTACAATTGTTATTAAAGGCAAATTAGGGGCGAATAAAACAAGCTGGGGTGTTTACAATTCTGGAGGGAATGTTGTATTGGCTAGTTTTTATCCTGGTGGTCCCGATACAGATTATATTGCTTTGAAAACTTTTAAATGGACGTTAGGGACACCTGCTGTTGATAATACATTTATTCGGATATATCCAATTCCTAACAATGAAATTAATGAAGAATCTGAAATAGAGTGGGTAAAACTAGTATTAGGCAATAAAACTTCGCTATTGTGGACCCCCTCTATCAACGATCAGAGGCAGATTGCAATAGATGAAGCGGGAAAGGTTGTTGATGGGATACAGATAGGAGGAGTAAATATATTGAAAGGTAGCACTACGGGAATATTATGGGATTTCAGCACGCACAATGGGACAGAATTTTCAAGAACTGGCACATCAACAGCCGAAAATTCATATATATACAGCGATTATATCATATTGAAAGGTGATACCGAAATCGTCCTTTCTTTTTATGCAAAACATGTAGGTGTTTTAAACAATTTTGATTTATATATACTTCCGGATGATTTTAATACATACGGATTAATAGGAAAAGGATATCAATCCGGCGAGGATTGGGTTTATAACGTACTTAAACTAAAAACTCCTTCCAAGTGGGGTGACGGGAAAAGAGTAAGATTACGTATTGACCACAATGGAAGTCCAGACGGTAGTAGTGCAACAATCTATGTAAAAGATGTACAGATAGAATACGGCAACAAGGCAACAACATACTCCGTTCCTGAATCCGACCGCGAAGTAATAGCCAAACAGCACGCCACAGATATAGCGCAGGCTAAGGCAGACTTGGCAGAAACAAGGGCCAATGCTTACGCAGACGGTATTGTAACAGAGGCGGAGCAGAACGCAATAAACGAGGCGCAGGCGAGATTGGATGCGTTACAAATCGGCTCCGTAAATCTCATTTCAAAAAAAATGATGTTGAAGTGGAATGAGAAGAACAAGGATATTGCAGTTTGGGGGCAAGATGCAGACGGGATTTATTTAGCTGTAAATCAAAAATTATTATACAATTCGATAGCAGAAGGAACTGAGCGAAAAGACATTTTTAACAACGCAATCCAATTCAAACAAAATACACAGAATGTCCTATCTTTCGAATATAAATCGGGCAAAAAAATTATTTTTCCTATTATCAGTTTCCGCATTTATTATACAGATGGAAGTTTCGCGAATGTAAATTTAAGTGGTTCCAATACCACAAAAACACGTACTGATTACATAACAGATTCTGGCAAAACGGTTGACAGGATATCTTTAAATGATTCCACTTCGAATGAAAACGCATTGATCTACAACATCTCCCTAATCGAAGGCAATAAACCCCTGCAAGGCTTTCCAGTAGCAGAAGAAGATCAGACAGGGGCAAATAATGTGAATCTGGCGGATGGGACGAAGGAATTTACTGTTACAGGTGGGACAGGAAACTGGGTACGTAAGGAATTATATGTATCTAAAATAAAGCCCAACACGGTATATTACGTAAATGCAGGTAATATTCAGAATTTAGTAGGTAACCCTGATAGATATTCTTTTGTACTTTATAATAAAGATGTAAGTACTGTGCTAGGTCGAGCATTAAATGCAGATAAGAATGGAGGTTTTTTAATTACATACAATAATTTCACTGAACAAGAAGGATTATTACTATGTTATGCCGGTGTTAGCGGATCAACCGCCGGTAACTCTGTAAAATTCACCGAAGTGATGCTAGTAGAAGGTTTCCTGCCCGCCCCTGTTTGGACTCCTTCTTTCTCAGAGCAGCAAGCAGAAATAAAAACGATAACGAAAACCCTGACCGAAATTAAAGCCGAAAACGGAGAAATAAGTTTAAGGGTTAACGAAGTTTCTGAGAGAGTGGAAGAAGCCAAACAAGAGGCAATTGATACTGCAAAAGAATATACAACTCTTAAATCATATCGTGAAACATATATCGACTTAAGAGCTGAAAAGTGGGATCAGGACACATATTATCCGGTAACTATTAAACTACCAATAAATGAGACAAGGATAGAAGTTACTACGGAATTGGGTGATGCAAAACCAAAATGGTCAACACATGAATATGGTTTTTCAATGAGCTGTGTATGGCGTAGTAACAGGAGTGGATGGGGGGCAAATGTTGTTAATAGAATAATTGAGGTTTTCGAATATAGATTTACTGAGCAAAATATACATCCTGCCGGCAGTATTGGGCAACTAACCAGTAGCAGCGAAGAACTTATTTATCTTCGTGGAGGTGGCCGGTACACATTTAGAATCGGGAACAATTGTGTAGCAGTAGTACACGATAGTCGTTATACGGCTCCAGATGGGACAGCTGTTGCTCCTGTTACTTCGGTAATCCGGCCTGTTATTACGAATGCAACAAAGACGGAATTTGATTCTCAGATAACACAATTAAAGGATAGTATTAATCTAAGGGTAACCAAAACGGATTATGACAAGAATAATCAGGACCTGAATCAATCTATAGGAAATCTGCAAACGTCCTATAACTCCATATCCGGTACGGTAAGCAGTCTTAACACGAGATTACAGACGGTTGAGAAGGCTGGATATATTACTACTTCGCAAGGAAATACACTTTATGCAAGTAAGAAGCTGGAGAACGGGAATGAGCTGATTTCCTATATTAATCAGGATGCAACAAACACAACCATCAAAGCCAAAAATATTAATCTGAATGGAGCTATCAGTGCAAACGGGAATATTCAGATTACAACAGATGGGAAACTTATTGCAGTTAACGGAGAGTTTACAGGAAAAATTACAGCGACAGAAGGAGAAATTGCCGGACTGAAATTAAGCAATAATGGATTGAGATCATCTGATTTCAATGCGAGTTCAAAAATAGGCTCTTGTTATGCTAAAAATGGTTTTTCTGTATATGCATCAGGATCCGGCGTACTAGCCCCTTCAACTGGTATGTTACAAGCCGGAATAATAACAGCAACAGGAACTCAAGCAAGTATAACCGGATTAGAGATAATAGCCAAAAATACTTCCAGTAGTGCAACACTATCAGAAATAACAGCATTAAAATTAAGGGCCATAGACTATGTTGATGATAGTATAAAGATGGCTCCAACTGCGGCTTTAATAGTTGAAGAGGGAGTATCGATATTTAGAGATGCTGTTGAAATTGCTGGAAAGTCTACATTTAGAAATAAGATCTATCTTAATTTAGCCAGTATACCCAATATTTCAGGGGCTTCGAATTATTACCTATGCATAAATAGATCAACCGGACAATTAAGTTACAGATAAATTATAAAAAACATGGAAATTAACTATTTTATTTCAGCAAAAGCAACGGCAACGGTACAGAATATAAATGTATCGCTGAGTGCAGAGTATCAAAAAGAGCAAGCACCGGAAGTTATCTCCGTAGTAGCAAACGGATACTTGGACGACGGGAAGAAATTCATGAATGCAACCCTTAAATACAATCCTAAGTCCGAGGATTTCAATTCGATTAACGGATCAAATGTTGACTTGGGTATTATTCAGGAAATTGTTCCGCTAATTACGGAATTTTATAGAAAGATTACTGAAACATTCACTAACTACTAACAAAATGAAATATAGATTCGACGCAAAAAATGTATTTGCAATTGATTTATTGGGTAATAATTATATTCAATTGCTGGAAGAGAATCAAAATAAAGGCATTCATCAACTTATCGGGAATGCTGTTTATGTATGCACAAATACGATTGAAATGCATGAGATTGCAAAAAAAATATTCAACGGGGAGCCGGTGGATATGAATGAAAATGAGACAGAATTATTCAAAGCTTCAATCATGGATACAACCTGGCATGTTTTTATTAAAAACGCTATTATCTCTGCAATCAAAGACAAATAAAAAAAGAGGCCGCCCTCGCGACCTCAGTATTGAATTTCCCAAGCATAACATCCCAAGTCAATTAATTACAAGTTTATAGTAATTTTTATAAAACACAAAGAAAAATTGCAAATAAATACCTGGGAAT
>ENA-OOZA01001895-OOZA01001895.1-human-gut-metagenome-genome-assembly--contig:-NODE-1895-length-10344-cov-4.986393_pt1 | contig 10344 bp, 9 predicted proteins | sample MGYA00241703_ERZ501378 | MGnify/ENA primary metagenome ERZ501378 (study PRJEB25962, sample SAMEA2042916) | human gut metagenome | biome: human gut; feature: human-associated habitat; material: faeces...
AGTTATTATTCTGTTACCGCTGTTTCCTCAGCCTGCTGTGTTTCAGGCTCGTTGAAAGGCAGTTTCACTGTTATGGTAGTTCCCTTTTCAAGCTCGCTTTCAAGGGATATCTCACCGCTGTGATATGCGACTATATGCTTTACTATAGAAAGCCCTAAGCCTGTGCCGCCTATCTTCTTAGAACGGCTTTTATCAACTCGGTAAAAACGTTCAAAGATTCGGCTTTGATGTTCGTCGGAAATTCCAATGCCTGTGTCGCTGAACACTGCAAAAGCTTTGCCGTCCTCTATGCCGACCGTTACTTTCAGGCTTCCGCCCTCATGATTGTACTTTATGGCGTTGTCCATGAGATTCAAAAACAGTTCTGTGATATAGCTCTGATTGCCGTATATCTGAACAGGTTCGCCCTCAATGGTCATTGTGACCTCTCTATTATCTGCCTTGTGACGGAGTATCTCCTCTACGTCATGGGCGGTTTTCAGCAGGTCTATCTTATCGTTTAAAACGTGTTCCTGCTCCTCTATCTGGGAAAGCCTGATAATATCGTTTATAAGATACAAAAGTCTTTCGCTTTCACGATATATCATACCGCCGTATTTCTTCACGTCCTCTTCCTTGGTGAAAATGCCGTTTTCAAGAAGCTCGCCAAAGCCTTTTATGGTGGTAAGCGGAGTTTTAAGCTCGTGAGATACGTTGGCCGAGAAGTCACGGCGTATCTGCTCACTTTGTATCTCCTCTGTTACGTCAACAAAGAAGATTATGATACCAAAATCAAGGGTATTCTCGCTGTAGACCTTATTTGCAAAGGTACGGTAAAAACGGCTTTTTTCTGTGATGATACCTTTTGCTGCACCGCTTTCCTTGGCTTCTTCAAGCAGACCTATTATCTGCTGATCGTTTGTCATATGGTCTATCTTGGTATGCTCAGTAGGGTCAAAGCTGTTGCCGAGAATTTTCAAGGCGCTCTTATTTACCGAAAGCACTGTCATGTCCTCGTCAAGAAGTATCATGCCCTCAACCATATTTTCAGTGATAAGTGATATTTTTTCTCTCTCTGCCTTTATTTTATTCATGTTCTTATGTATTCGTCCCATAAGAACGTCCGCATTTTTTATGATAGGTTCAAGTTCTTCATAAGGCGTTTCAAACTGACCGATATTCTCGTTCCTCAGATCAAGCTGTTTTACAAGGGAATTTATCGGCTTTATCATGCTTTCTGAAAGCTTTATGGAGATTATGGTGGTGATAAAGATTATTCCTCCTGCGAACACCACCAGCATTGGTATCACTGCAAGGAACACCCCTGCAAGGTTTTCCTTATCTGTAGAAAATCTCAGCACACCGCCGTCATATTTTATGGCATAATAATATGTAGTATATCCAAGGGTTTTGGAAAATCTTGTGGATTCGCCCTCGCCATTTGCCATAGCCTCTTTGAACTCTTCACGGTCGGAGTGGTTTTCCATTTTGGCGGGATCTGCTTCAGAGTCATATTTTACACTGCCCTGTGCGTCGATAAAGGTGACACGGACATCATATTCTACTGATCTTTCCAAAATATCAGCCATTTCTGAGGGTTTATTGTTTCCTGCGGCAACGAGCTTTGCAGCGGATTTAAGCTCATTTTTAGTGAAACGCTGATAGGTAGAATATCCAAGAGAGCCTGCTACTAAAAGGAAAAACAGCACTGTACATGAAACAAGTATCGTCATGACTTTATAGAGTTTTTTCTGCATATGCTGTTCCTCCTTATCTGAAAATTTTTATATTTTGTAGCCTATGCCACGGACTGTTTTGATAAGATCCGTACAGCCTGCGGCTTCAAGCTTTTGTCTGAGGGTCTTGATGTGCATATCAACAGTTCTTGTTTCCCCTGCAAACTCATAGCCCCAGACCATTTCCATAAGCTTATCACGGCTCACGGCTATGGACTTATGGCGCATAAGATACATCAAAAGCTCAAATTCCTTATAGGTCAAAACGACCTCCTGACCGTTATATGTACAGATACGTCTTGATGCGTCAAGGGATACGCCCTGTTCTTCTATGACATCGGCTTCGGCATTCTGCTTGCCTGCACGTCTTAAAACGGCTTTTATTCTTGAAAGCAGTTCCATTACGCCGAACGGCTTTGTTATATAGTCGTCTGCGCCCATTTCAAGACCTGACACCTTATCAAGCTCGCTTGATTTTGCGGTAAGCATTATAACAGGAACGTCCTGAGTGTGGCTGTCTTTTTTGAGCTTTGAAAGTATAGAATATCCGTCCTCGTCAGGAAGCATTATGTCAAGAAGCACCAGCGAAGGCTCTTTGTTTCTTATCTCTTCATAAAACGGTTTTGCTTTTGGAAATGCTTTCACCTCATATCCGCCTGATTTAAGTGCGCAGGATATAAGCTCTCTTATTCCGTCATCGTCTTCTACACAATATATAAGTGCCATAGATCTTACCCCTTTTCGTTAAAACTCTTTAGCAGGCAGAGCGTATTTCTCGCTATAGCGCTTGACCTGTCCGTCAAAGCCCTCGCCTGAATTTTTAAGCATCTGAACATACTCGTGGACGTCAAAGCTTTCGTCATTTTCCTGTATAAGACAGACCGCTATATTTGAGCAATGGTCTGAAACTCTTTCCAAATTTGTGAGCAGATCGGAGAACACAAAGCCCATTTCTATGGTACACTCGCCTGTCTGAAGCCTTTTTACATGGCGGTTTTTAAGCTTTGTTCTTATCTTATCCACCACTTCCTCAAGCGGTTCAACTCTTGTGGCAAGCTCCAGATCGTGCTTTTCAAAGGCTTCCATGGCGATATCCAAAACATCTCTTACGGCACTGCACATGACTTTTACTTCGGCTGTTGCCTGTGATGTGAAATTCAGATCCTTCTGCTGTTTTTCCTCGGCAACGGACACCATATTCATGGCGTGGTCGGAGATACGCTCAAAGTCGCCTATAACATGAAGTATAGTTGAAACTGACTGAGAATCCTTTGCAGAAAGATCTCGGCTCGAAAGCTTTACAAGATATGTGCCGAGTCTATCCTCATAGAGATCGACGGCGGCTTCATTTGCGGCTATCTGCTCTGCCTTTTCCTTATCGTACTTATCGACGCAGATACTCATTGCCATGTCTATGCTTTCTTTTGCTATCTCGCCCATGCGGTTTGTAAGCTCTCTGCACTTTTCAACTGCAAAAGAAGGTGACTGGAGAAATCTCTCGTCAAGAAGCTTGAACTGTTCTTCGATATTGTCCTTATTTCCCTCCCCCTCTTTGTCTTTGACAGTGAGGTAGGCAAGCTTTTCAAGGACTTTGATAAATGGCAGAAGTATGATAGATGTTGACAGGTTGAATATAGTATGCACAATAGCTATCTCCTTTGCGCCAACAACTCCGTCAACGAACGAGAAGCCGATAAAGGCATTGAGCAGATAGAAAACTGTAAGGAAAAGCAGTGTTCCTATTATATTAAAATAGAGGTGGACAACTGCAACACGCTTTGCGTTCTTGCTTGTGCCTATTGATGAAAGCAGTGCTGTTACGCAAGTACCTATATTCTGACCGAGTATTATCGGCAATGCAGAACCGAATGTTATTGCACCTGTGGCTGAGAGAGCCTGAAGGATACCAACGGAAGCAGATGAGGACTGAATGATAGCGGTAAGAAGTGCGCCTGCAAGAACGCCCAGAATAGGGTTTTTGAACCAGAGAAGCACTTCTGCGAACTCAGGAACGTCCTTAAGAGGTGCGACTGCACCGCTCATTGAATCCATTCCGAACATGAGCACTGCAAAGCCTACGAGTATAGATGCGATATCCTTTTTCTTATCGTTTTTGGAGAACGTCAGCATTGCGACGCCTATTATCGCAAGGATAGGCGAGAACGAGGACGGCTTGAGCATTTTTATAAGAAAGCTGTCGCCGTTAAGTCCTGACAAAGACAATATCCACGCTGTTACGGTAGTACCGATATTTGCGCCCATTATAACGCCTATGGCGGAATGGAGCTTCATGATGCCTGCGTTTACAAAGCCCACCAGCATTACTGTAGTGGCTGAGGAGGACTGAATGACCGCTGTTACAGAAAGTCCAAGCAACATTGCCTTGATAGGGTTTGAGGTGAGCCTTTCAAATATTTTTTCAAGCTTTCCTCCTGCGAGTTTTTCCAGCCCGTTACCCATTACATTCATTCCGTAAAGGAACATTGCAAGACCGCCTATAAGGGTCAGAACATTAAAAATCGTCATACTGACACTCCCTGATAATAATTTTACACTATTGTTACAATGTTTACAATGAACATTATACAACATAATTGTAAAATAACAAATCAGGCTGAGTAAAATCTGAGTAAAATCTTACAAGAAGAGCAAAAAGGCGGTATTTCCGCCTTTTATAATGATATTTTACATGATTCTTTCTGTTTTATGGACGCCTGTTACGGAGAATACCACCCATTCTGCGATATTTACCGCATGGTCACCGATACGCTCGAAGTATTTTGCCACCATGAGGGTATCTATAGCTTTTTCGCTGTTTGCTTTATCGGCTGCTATCTCGTCTATTATCTTATCCTTGGTCTTTACAAAAAGCTCGTCTATTTTATCGTCAGAGCTTATGACCTTTCGGGCGAGGTTCTCGTCGTCGTTCACATAGGCGTCGATAGCGTCGTTCACCATTTGTGTGGCGGCTCTTGCCATTTCACTGATATCGCTAAGATCCCATTTCTGCTTTTTCTTTATAAGCTGGATATTCAGATCTGCAATATCTGCTGACTGATCGCCAACACGCTCGATATCGGTTATCATTTTAAGTGCGGCTGAAATAAGTCGTCTGAGATCCTCGGCAAAAACAGGCTGCTGCTGCAAGAGCAGGTTAAGACAGATCCTCTCTACCTCACGCTCCGCCTCGTTTATCTTGGCGTCAAACTCCACCGTTTCACGGGCAAGCTTTGTATCCTGCTCTTCAAGAGATTTTATTGACATTGCGATTATCTGCTCTGTCATTGCTGCCATAGAAAGCAGCTTTTTGTTAAGCTCGCTGAGCTTATTGTCAAAATTCGCACGCATAGATATTTCTTCCTTTCACCTATATTTCCAAAGCGTTTATCCGAAACGTCCAGTGATATACTCGAGAGTTTTCTGTTCCTTAGGATTGGAGAAGATACGCTGAGTTTCGTCGAACTCGACTATCTCGCCATGGAGGAAAAAGGCTGTTTTATCGGATATACGGGTCGCCTGCTGCATATTATGGGTGACGATAACGATAGTGTAATTCTTTTTAAGCTCTGTGGCAAGCTCCTCTATTTTGATAGTGGAGATAGGGTCAAGGGCTGATGTAGGCTCGTCCATAAGAAGTACCTCCGGCTTTACGGCGAGTGCTCTTGCGATACAGATACGCTGCTGCTGTCCGCCTGACATACCCAGGGCTGACTTTTTAAGTCTATCCTTGGTTTCGTCCCATACTGACGCTTGACGGAGAGTTGTTTCGACTATCTCGTCAAGGTCGGCTTTTTTCTTTATGCCGTGAGTTCTTGGGCCGTATGCGATATTATCATATATGGACATCGGGAAGAGGTTTGGTTTCTGGAAAACCATTCCCACACGCTTTCTAAGCTCGGTTATTTCCATATCTTTATAGATATTCTCCCCGTCAAGGGTAAAATCCCCTGTTATCTTACAGCCCTCCACGAGGTCGTTCATACGGTTGAGGGATTTAAGAAGAGTGGATTTTCCGCAGCCTGAAGGACCTATGAATGCGGTTATCTCTTTTTCGGCTATGGACAAGTTTATATTTTTGAGAGCCTGAAAATCTCCATAAAAGAGATCGCAGTTTTTCACCTGCAATTTTGGCTGTGTCATTTATTAGTTTCCTCCTTTGGAAAGCTTTCTGGCAACAAGGGACGCAAGTCCGTTAAGAAGCAGAACTACTGCCAGCAGGACAACTGCTGTAGCGCTTGCTTCGTTCATATAAAGTCCCTCGTTTGAAAGTGAATACATATGGATAGAAAGGGTACGTCCTGAGTCTGTAAGGCCTGCATACTTGGCGATAGTTCCTGCGGTATAGATAAGAGCGGCTGTTTCGCCGAAAATTCTTCCCATTGCAAGGATAACGCCTGAGAGGATACCGCTTATTGCAGGAGGCAGAACGATAACGAAGATAGTTCTGAGCTTTCCTGCACCAAGTCCGTAGCTGCCCTCACGGAAGCTGTCGTCTACAGATTTCAGCGCTTCCTCGGTAGAACGGATTATGAGCGGAAGCACCATTATCGCCAATGTGCAAGCGCCTGAGAGCATTGAGAGCTTCCAGTTAAGGGCAAGCACAAAGAACATATTTCCGAAAAGTCCGTAGACTATTGACGGGATACCTGAAAGTGTTTCTGTAGTAAGTCTTATGACTCTGACAAATTTATTGCCTTTCTTTGCATACTCAACGAGATATATTGCGCAGAATATGCCCAGAGGTGCGGCTATTGCAAGGGACACCAGAAGCATTTCAAAGGTGTTCACGATAGCGGGGAGCATTGACACGTTCTCGGTGGTATAGGTCTTTGCGAAGAGGGACGGTTTCAGATAAGGCACGCCCTTTATCACCACATAGCCCACGATAAGAACGAACACGCTTATGGTAAGCACAACTGCTATTTTGGTTAGGATATTAAACACCAATGACATGGGGTGTGTTTTATAGGTTTTCATTCTGTCTGACATTTTTATCACCCTTTATCCTTTCTGTTTGTGACAAGGTTAAAGCAAAGGTTCAGAAGAAGAATGAACACGAACAGCACAACGCCTGTTCCGATAAGAGCGTCATAGTGAAGTCCTTCGGCATAGCTCATTTCGATAACGATATTGCCTGTGAGGGTACGGACGCTGTCCAGGAGTGAGTGAGGAATGATAGTGGAGTTTCCTGCTATCATGATGACTGCCATTGTTTCGCCTATTGCTCTGCCCACTGCGAGGATAACGCTTGCGAGTATGCCTGACTTTGCGGCAGGGAAAACGACTGTTGCCACTGCTCTTTCGTGTGTTGCGCCAAGGGCGACTGCGCCCTCGTAATAGCTGTCAGGCACGGCTTTAAGTGCGCTCACGCTCATGCCCACGATAGTAGGAAGTATCATGATACCGAGGATAATGGAAACTGTAAGCACGCTGTTTCCTGTTCCGCCGAAAAGGTTTCTTATGATAGGAACTACAACTACCATGCCGAAAAAGCCGTATACAATGGACGGTATGCCTGCAAGAAGATTTATTGGAGGCATGAGCCACTTGAAAAGCTTTTTAGGACAGAACTTTGCCATAAATATCGCTGTTAAAAGTCCGATCGGCACACCGATCATTATTGCTCCTGCGGTGCAGTAGAGAGAGCCGACTATCATAGGGAAGATACCATATGAAGCAGGGACGTTTCTAGGACTCCAGTCTGTGCCGAAGAGGAAGTTTCCCACGCCTATTTTTGCGATTGCAGGACAGCCTTTAGCGAACATGAAGATACATATTACTATTACTGCCGCAACTGAAACGCAGGCGCAAAGGAAAAACAATGCTTTCATCGCTTTCTCAAGCAGGTGGGAACTTTGTTTTGCTGTTGGCTTCTGAGCGGCTGTATTCGCTGCCACCGCTGTGTTTTCCGTCAACGTAATTATCACCTCTGAAAATTTTTCACTTGTTTTTTTGCTCAGACAAAGGGGGCGACAATTTGCTGTGCCGCCCAAAGTTTTGTCTTGTGCAAATCTTTATGGAGAATTAACTTGATAGCTTATTTGCTTTCGTCAGACCATGTTGTCTTTGAGCCTGTATAGATAGACTTTATCTCGTCCATTGTAATATCTTCAACTGCGTTATCCTTATTTACGATAACTGCGATAGCGTCCTGAGCGATAGTTACAGACTTGATACCCTGTGAAAGCTCGTCATCTGAGATATCTCTTGAAGCCATACCGATATCAGATGTGCCGTTGATAGCGTCCTTGATACCTGTTGAGGAGTCTGACTGCTGAACGTCTACTGTTACGTTTGTGTTTGCCTTCTGATATGCTTCTGCAAGCTTTTCCATAACCGGTGTTACTGATGATGAACCGCTGACTACTACCTTACCGGAAGCGTTGTTTGAAGCGTAAGCTGCTGCGCTCTTGTCGATCTTTATATAGCCTGCCTTTTCGATGATATCCTGACCATCTGAGCTGAGGATATAGTTCTCAAAGTCCTGAGCGGCATCTGAAAGTCCGTCTTTAACAGCGATATTGAAAGGTCTTACTATTTTATAATCACCGCTTTCGATAGTTGCTGTTGAAGGCTCAACGCCCTCTACTTTAAGAGCCTTTACTGTATCGTTCAGTGAGCCGAATGAAATGTAGCCGATAGCGTTCTTATCTCCTGACACCTGAGTAAGCACAACGTCTGTTGACTTACAGATAAGAGCGTCTTTCTTTGTGTTATCGGTCTTGTTGCCGTTAGAGTCTTTTTCCTCGATACCTGTCAGCTCGATGAATGCGCCTCTTGTTCCTGAGCCGTCCTCACGGGAGATAACTGTGATCTTATCTGAGCTTCCTCCGCAGCTTGCGAGCATTGTGGCTGCAAGTGCAACTGATGTAAAGATCGCTGCCAGTTTTGATGTTCTTGTTTTCATGATATAAAACCTCTTTCTTATACTTGCCCTTTGGGCTTTTTGATTTGCACCTTTTCTCTCTGCACCCTGTGTGCAGGTCTTCATGTTATTTCTATTCAGGTGATATACTTATGATACATCAGCATTGTAAAATCAGTAACCGAAGTATAGTAAAGTCATTGTAAGATGTTTGCAAAGGAATTTACACACAAAAACGGGCTTTACACTGCTATGCACAATGTAAAATACGTTTGTATAAACAAACAAAGTGCGTTTTCACAAGGAAAACGCACTTTGTAAAATCGGTGATATTCTATTTAAAATCAGTAGCTCTGTACAAGTACAACTGAGCCGTCTGCCTTATTATATGCGGCGCTGTAGCCGTGGCCGTCTTCTGTAAAGACGTAATAGTACATGAAGCCTGCGTCCTCAGTTCTGTATTCATATGAAGACACCTTGCCGTCTATCTGAGCTGTGATAGCGGCGACAGCCTTTGCAGAATCTCCGCTCTCAGCTGATGTAGTTGTTGTAGTTTCGTCAGGCTTTGAATCTGCTGTAGTTGTGGTAGTTGTTGTAGTTTCTGTATCTGAGGCAGTTGTTGTGGTAGTTGTCGTTGTTTCTGTATCAGGTGCAGAAGTTTCGGTGGCTGGTGTTGAGCTTTCGTCAGCCGGCTGTGAGGTAGTGGTATTTGTGTCGGTAGAAACTGCACTGCTCTCGGTATCGACGAACACGCCTCCCTTACTGTCGTCATCAGCGGCAACAGTTGTTTTTGGCTTTGCGGTATTAGTGGTCTTATTATTTGTTCCGCCAAAGCCGAAGATCTTATAGCCTGCAACTATAGCAAGAATGACCACCACAAGTATACCCACTGTGATAGTAGCAGTAATTGCAAAGAGCTTCTTTCTGGAAGCGTCATCGTTATCCTCTGTATCATCATCGGAATAATCGTTTTCATCGTCAGGATAACCGCCATTATCATAATTATCCTGATAATTCTCAGAGCCGTCATTATTATCATGGCTATCAGCTATTGGTGTGGAGAAAAACTCTGTAGGCTCTTCCGGCTGTTTAGGCACGGTAAAGGCTCTTGTTTTCTCTTCATACTCCTGTGCCTCCTGCTTTGTGAACACTCTTGTTCTGTCAGCATCGTCAGCAGAGGTGAAATTCTGCTCCTCCTGCTTGCTGTCTTCCGCAACAGGCGTGCTTTCGTCTATAAGCAGGTTATGGCAATACTTACAGAGTATTGCTTCTTCGGATATTTCCTTATGGCAAAAAGGACATTCCTTTGTTTTCATTTTTACTTTCCTCCCGAATATTATCTGTTAAATATAATGATAACACAAACCATTTTAAAAATCAACAGGTTTCACCAAAATATCATCAAATTATACCATTCTTTTAAAAAAGGCTCTTTTATGGACATTATTTTTGAAGTTTTCGTAGATACCACGGTATAATTTGTTGAAGAATGACATTTAGTCTGCTTTTAAGCAGGACATAATTGTGCAAGTATACAAAGTGATAAAAAACCTATTGACAAAACAGGCATTGGGGAGTATAATAATTAAGCTGTCTGATGACGCAGACAAATGCTTCACAGAAACATCCGTGAAGCTCAAGGCACACAAAGCTTGGAACTTTTCCGTGGCTGGAGACTTTTCCCCACCGTGTGCAACGTCAACTACGAGGCGTAACTCAGTTTGGTAGAGTGCTTGGTTTGGGACCAAGATGCCGCAGGTTCAA
>ENA-OOZA01001897-OOZA01001897.1-human-gut-metagenome-genome-assembly--contig:-NODE-1897-length-10342-cov-1.618159_pt1 | contig 10342 bp, 10 predicted proteins | sample MGYA00241703_ERZ501378 | MGnify/ENA primary metagenome ERZ501378 (study PRJEB25962, sample SAMEA2042916) | human gut metagenome | biome: human gut; feature: human-associated habitat; material: faeces...
CAAGTGTCCGGCTCGTGAAATCCATTCACCTTCGGGCTTTGCCGCAATATTGGCTTATCCATGAACAGCAACCTACAATGTGAAATAACTTCTGATTAAAAATAGTAAGGTGCTCTGACTGCTTTTACATCAAATCATACTTGTTTCAATTTTCTTTGCTGCATCTCATCCACGCACCTCATGCCCAATAATCTTCCCATGATCGAATCGGAAAATCTCGTCACACAAAATATCAATATCCTCTTTGCTGTGACTGGCAATAATGATCAACTTTCCCTGATCTTTCTGTTTTAGCAGCACGTTTCACATCTCCTCCACACCTTCATTGTCAAGTCCGTTTAACGGCTCATCCAAAAGCAATATCTGAGGATCTTCCATGATAGCCTGTGCAATGCCAAGGCGTTGACGCATTCCAAGGGAATATTTTCCGACTGGTTTCTTCATGTCCGGATCCAATCCTACCCTTTTTAAGACTATGCGGATATCGGCCTTCGAGATCCGGCCATTCATGTCTGCCAGGATCTCCAGATTTTTAAAGCCCGTATATTGTGTAAGAAAACCGGGAGTCTCGATAATAACTCCAAGACTTTCAGGAAAATCCACATCATGGCCTATTTTTTTTCCAAATACAAAAATAGTGCCCGTAGTTACAGGAAGAAACCCACAGATGCATTTCATAAGGACGGTCTTTCCTGAACCGTTATTTCCAACAATCCCATAGACGTTCCCTGTTTTCAGGGAAAGATTTACTTCCTGTAACACGATGTCTTCACCGAAACGTTTGGTCACGTGTTCTATTTTTACACAGGTGTTCTGCATCATTCCACTTGCTCTTTGCGGATCACAGGCCAGATTAAATGTCCCTTCAGATTTCTTCCAATCTTCCATATAAAACACCTCCCAGAATTCCCAGCATTACTAATAAAAACAACAGTAGAAATAGCCAAAGTCCTATTTTGTCCGGTCCCCAATTTTCATCAGCCAGTATCCATTCTACTGGATAAAACCATATCTGATTCTTAAAATAGCGGTCATGAAGGATAATTCCGAAATAAAAGCTTACAAAAGGGATTCCATATGCCATGTAAGCAGAATCCCATAAAATCCCGCAGCTTCCACCGAAAGTACTTATGATACTTCCGATAAGTCCTGTCCGAAATGCCTTCATGAGTAAGTCCAGAAGTGCTTCTTTCTGAATAGCACCCTTTATCTCCAGCGGATAGAACACAATAAAATTGATAAAAAGTACCGTTAGTATAGATAACGTCCAGACCATAAAACCAGATACCATAATGGAAAAGACTTTACCTTCGATATACTGTCTGCGAGTCGTTCTGGGAAGTATCTCCTTTAAAAATCCACTTTTATATTCTTGCAGAACGGAATCACTCCATGGCAATACGGCTGCTACCGGAATGGCAAAAGATACTGCCTGGCTTTTTAGAGAACCTTCCAGTATACTGATAAAAGTACCACATGTCAGTGCTTTTTTTAAGCTGGGATAAGTCTGTCCAATGGCTATGGAAATGCAGGCTATCAGCCATGCTGCCAGAAAATTCTTATTAAAAAACATACGTTTTGTTTCACCCCACATAGGTTTTCCCCCTTCCGATCATGTCTTTTCTCCAAGAAATTCAAAGGTATATTTTTTCATCCGGTTAATTGCAAAAACTGCAAGAAGAACTAAAATACCCAGAAAAAACATATAGGAATGCGAGATTTTCGGAAGCAATGGGTCATAACCTAAGTTATGTTTTCCGTATACTGCCTGGTTCAGAGGACTGATCCAGCAGATTAATACATTTACCTGATACATTTCGTTTTTTTCTTTATGTAAAATTGCAGCCAGTACTTTCGGGTCCAATAAAAAACCAAAGACACTGTAAAGAAGGCCAAAAATCATCCCCTTAGTCTTCCCTTTATAGAGATTTCCTACAAGGATTACAAAGCTTAAGGTCAGCGAATAACAAAACAGAAGGAAGAAAACCTGCAGCATACAGCCATAGGGTGAGATACTTTCCATAACCCTTACTGTAGAAGGGACCTGCAGGTTTTTTCCTAATTCTGAATAACCAAGCATGGCCGCAGTTTCGCTCCACAGGTTACCTGGATAACTCTTTTTCATACACAGCACGGCCGTAAACAGCAGCATCAAAACCGTATATAAAACAGTTACAAGAATAACATAAATGAATTGACCTAAAAGCCATTTCCTCTTGGTTGTCCGGGTCAGCTGGTACGGAGTAATAGGTGTCATCTTCGGCAGGTCAGAAAACATAAGAAGCAAGAGCAGTGAACTGGACAGTACTGCTATCCCATCCCCAAATGTCCAGATAAATGGTTCAATGGCCTGTACCGGTGTATCGTAGGTCTCCATTACAACCATGATTCTGCCTGTAAGCAGGAAACTCAGTACAAATTCTAACAGAAATATAAAAATAACTTTGGGATTGCGTAGAAATCCGAAGAAATTGTACCTTACAATTCCAAATACCTGTCTCATGTCAGTAACCCAGATTCCGGTCTATGATACTGCCATCCACGGCATTAATGGTAAGGAAACTTTCATTCGGATCTTTACTGGTATTTGATTCTGTTTCTCCGTTATATTCACTTTCTGAAGTCATGCTGCCGAAAAAATCCCAGACGGGGATCAAAATACCTGTGTGTGCGTCAGTAGACGGCTCATATATTCTGGCATAGCCAAGAACGATCCGATCAATATTATAGACCCTGGAATTTTCATATTGCATATTATCAGCGTTTGTTACCACCATCATTTTTTCATAAATTTTCATAACCTCGCTGAACGAAAGAAGATTTAAATTCTCTGTCTTTATGTTACCAATTGTGTAGGGATTTGAATAAGTCATGCTTTCTATGCCATCTTTATCGACATAGAAACAGAGACTTTCATAAGACCATGTTTCCATTGTGCTGTCCATATCTTCCAATGCCCCACCATCTGCAATTGTCTGAGTGATCGGCACACCATTTATGGTACGTGCATAATCAATTCTATATCCATTTCCAAAATTACCTGAACTATTATCGCCTTCAAAACTTTTGCACACCGCGTAATTCCAGTTAGAAAACTGTAAATCTGTGATGCCCATTTTTTCAACTTTTTCCTTTACAAGTTTTTTGGCTTCATCCAGGGACAGCCCGATAGATTCTTCTGTGGGTTTTTCTTCCTCTTCAGAATATCCGTAATCACACCACATTGCATCCTCCGGTATTTTTTCCCCGCCCTTGTTTGCTGCTTTCTTGATCTTGACTGACAAGGTATCGGAGCCATCGGAAGATATCATATAGTAGTATTGTGAATCGTCTGGCATTTGTGCAATACAACTGAAATAATTTCCGGCAACAGGTTTTGCCTCTGTCAGGGTTTTCTTTTCCGGAGCAGTTTCGTATTCCTGTTCCCATGTCTCAATATCTTCATAGATATCATAGACATAATTCCCATCATCGTCTGTTCCATAGTTATACGGATCCAGGTTTCCGTTAGCAACGTCTTCTTTTAGTTCATCCAGAGTTTTTTTAATTTCATCCTTTGTCTTCACATAATAACTATCCATGGTATAAAGTTTTGCCTCTGAGAAGAATGCGTTTGTAATACGGTCTAGAAGCTCCTGGGTAACTTCTGCCGCGGTGACAGAAATAGCAGATATCTTTTCCACTTCCGGAATTTCTACGCTTGCATCTGTATTTACCACGAGCTTGGCACTGTCATCTTCCACATGGCTTTTATAATTTTGAGGAGCATCGATGAGATTCCTGATGGTTGTCTTTGACTCTGAACCGTCATCGTTCTTACTTTCAGATGCTTCTCCTTTAGAACCGCTAACATCATCCGCTTCCGTATAAGCATCTACAGCCTTGCTCCCCTTCGGCTTTACCAAAGAAGAATCCGGGGTCTGTGCGCATCCTGTAAACATTCCAATACAAAGCACTATTCCTGCAAACTTTTTAATATTTTTTCTCATTTCTGGTAAAATCTCCTTTCTAAGGTTGTTATAAGTATATCATCGAGCATTACACCAAATCTTTCGCGATTTGTAACTGATATGTAAACGTTAGTGTGATTACCAGAAAACAGAGACGGTAGTTCCTTTTCCCGGATTGCTTTCAATCTTCAGATGGAAATCGTGCAGTTCTATAATTTTCTGACATAATGAAAGACCGAGCCCTACACTTCCTTTTGCCCTGGAACGAGATTTGTCTACCATATAAAATGGTTCCGTCACCATTTCCAGATCCTCTTTCGGTATTCCCTTTCCAAAATCCTGAACCATCAGATGGTCTGGGGTTGCCTCAAGCACAATTTTAGATTCTTTCCTGGAAGCTTTGACTGCATTATCAATTAGATTTGTCACTACACTTATCATTAAGTCCTGATCAAACTTCTTTACCAATTCTTTTGGTTCACAAAATACATCAAGAGAGATGTTTTTTTCTTGAAGCCTGCAATCAATGAGTTCTTTTACTTCTTTCAGGAAGTTATCCACCTGTATTTCAGCTGGATTGAATGAGTCTTCCGAAGCTTCATAGAGTCCGGTTAATTCCAGCATTTTCATAGAAAGTCTTGAAAGCCTGCGACATTCATTTTCAATATAAATAAGAGCCTTCTCCTGCCTTTCCGGGGTTAGGCGCACAGTAAGCAATGTATCTGCATAGCCTATGATTGCAGTCATTGGGGTCTTCAGCTCATGAGCCAGACTTCCAATAAGCTGTTTTTGTGTCCGGTTTATGTTAGAAAGACTTTCAATTTGTTCTTTTATTTTACCTGTCATAAAATTAAAGGTTGCACCTACCTGTGCAAGTTCTGTATTTCCCTCTGACGGTACTTTAAAATCATAAATACCTTCAGAAACAAGAAGCGTAGCTTCTCTTAGGCTTATAAGCGGCGCTGTGATTTTTCGAAGGCTCAAATAAAGGACAATTCCCATCACCACGATCAAAGATAAAGTAAATCCACCAGTCTGAAAAAACAGCAGATGACTTTTTTCTATTACATCTGTTATATCTTTATAAGTAACAATCTGATATCCCATATTTACATTGCCATAGTAAAATAACAAAAGTGTCCTTCCATTTATCTGACTGATCATAGGGCCATGACCGTCACTGTTGCTGCCATGATCCACCATGTTTGCCTTACTTTCACATAATTCTCTTAACTTTTTTACGTCGAATTCATAAACAGTTCCATTATAGGTCATTTTTCCATCAAGATATAAAACCGCGCTGTCATGAAAAACCTGCCGAAAAGCATAAGTAACTATTTGGGGGCGCATTTCGTTGTCGGCATTCTGTTTCTGATTGTCGGAAAGGCTTGTTTTATTTTCAAACTGTAAGATATTTGTTCTGAATATACTGCTTTCATAACTGTTGATATTCTGTATACTCTGATTTTTCCAACAATAAGTGGTATAGAGAAAGATCCCTGTCGATACCAACAGAATGATACATGTAGTCTGAGAAAAGATCTTTATTAAGAGTTTCATAAATCCACCTCAAGTCTGTAACCGATTCTGGGAATTGTTTTAATCTTATCCTGCCAGCCAAGCTTTTTCCTGATACGACCCACATGTGCATCCACAGTTCTTGTTTCTCCGCAGAACTCTTCATTCCACAGTTCCTGCAGAATCTGATTCCTGGTCAGTGCTTTATTCGGATTTTTGGCGAACACCATGAGGCAGTTATATTCCATTGGCTTTAAATAGATTTCCATGCCCATTTTTGTAACAGTACGACTAGCAGTATCAATGATGACATCACCAATTTGAATCTGTTCTTGTACAGTGCCATTACGTTCCAGTACCTTTTCAAGACGGACCATCACTTCCAGCATTTCAAATGGTTTTACAATATAATCTTCCGCACCGTCTTTTAATCCCTTTATCTTGCTCGCGATATCTCCCTTTGCGGTAAGAAATATTACGGGGATTTCATACTGCTTCAGTTTCGGTAACAGGCTATAGCCGTCTCTTCCGGGAAGCATGATATCTACAAGTGCACACTGAAACGCATGATCTTGAATAATTGCTTCATATGCCTCATTTCCATCCAGATATCCTACTGTTTCATACCCTGCAATTTCCAGATTCATACACAGCAGGTCATTGATTGACATTTCGTCTTCTATCACAAGAATTCTTGCCTTCATGATTATTACCTCACATGTTTTTATAACTATCTTTTCACAGGTTAATTATACATTAAATTCTATAATGCAGTTGTAACTGATTTGTAACAGCAAAAAAGGAAACCAAAACCATTCTGTGAGAATAGTTTTGATTTCCTGTATAAACCGTTATTTTCTGATCGTTTATAACGCTGGTGAGAACATTTATTATTATTTTTACTCCATTCCAGAATCATTCGAAAGAGAGACAATGCAAATACAAAAATTATTAAAATCACTAAAATTTTCATACGTAGCCTGATTCCTTTCATTTACCTTTATCAGATCGTGTCATTCAAATCACATCCACTGATGATGCGATTCCATAAGTTCTCCCGCTTGTCCATTCCTTTGGTAAAATAGGGAAGTCTTTCCTCTTCCAGCTCTTCCAGACGAGGCACATTTCCATTCAGATAATTGTTAATCCGGTATCCTGTACTTTTAAGTCTTGTAATCACGCCACCAATTTTTATATCCAGAATCTCATAACCAAATGGCTTTGCATCGTTCATCCAGATTTTTTCTCTTGATGATTTCATATCTATCAGATTGCAGATGATACCAGGAATAACATTCTGACTGATATCTTTCAACGCTGCTCTGTCCGATCTGTCATGTGCTGATTTTATACACATGCCCAAATCGGCTTTATCAGCTAATACCGCCGCCAGTTTTTCATAAAATGAAAATAAAAGCTGATATTTTCCTGTTTTTTTTGCACATTCCTTCATACATTTCTGTATGTTTTGGTAGTAAGATTTTGTATTGACACCTGATTCTTTCACATGATAATCAAAAATGCCTAACATTGGATCCTGGTATAACAGATATTTTGAAGGATTTTGAGCCTCTTTATTCTCTTTCGTATTTAAGAATAAGGAATCAAAATTGTCAAGTGCCATAAAATCATCAAATTCCCCGCCTGTGCAGTTCCTGAACTCCTGCTTAAGGATTGTTTCGTCATAGTCTCTGTGAAAATCAAGGTGTGCAAAAAGTACAAGTCCCGGAAGCAAAGCATCCACCGGGGTTTCTGCACCATTATCCATCCATGCTGTACAGAGCACCTCTTTTATATTGTATTTTTTACAAGTAGAAAGAGCTGCTTTGGTACACGCATAGGTCTTAGAATAATTGGGGGAAATTCCGTTCCAAATCCAAGATCCTCCTGCAAAAATAACGTTATCCGAAAGCTGCGCATGGATATCCAGCATTTTTTCATAGGTTCTGGTATCATCATGATAATAGTCCCAATATACTAATCCTAAATCTTTTTTCGGTTTTTCCCATTTGGAGCAGTCCGTGTTTTCGGGCAGATCATAGTATCCGCCTGTAGAATTTGCTGTAATGTACATGTCACTCCATATCATAGGCTTTAATTCTAATTTTCTGCAAATATCTACGACCCTGTTACAATGTTCCCTGATTATCAGTGACCCTTTTTTATATCCATTTTCTTTTAGATAATTTCCAAGTCCCAGCATGACAGCCTCATCCATTCCAAGATGTACCCTGTTGGTAGAAAAATTCTCCTTTACTGAGCTGAGCAGCTTTTCAATAAACTGATAAGTTTCCTCTTTTTCAGGCTGGAGAATGTCCGCAGAATCACGAATCTTATCCATTCCCGGCCACTTCAGCGCATTGTGCAGATGAGCCAGGGTCTGAATACACGGAACAAGCTCTACCCCAAACATGGAAGCGTAAGCATCCAGTTCTTTTATTTCGTCTTTGGTGTATTTTCCGCGATAAGCTCCAAAATAAGGCTGCCCCTCTACTTCATAGGTATCTTCTGTATAAAGCATGAGTACATTCATTCCAAGTTTTGCCAGTGTCTTGATCAGGAATTTCACCTTTTCAACTGTAAATACAGCATTTCTGGAACAATCCAGCATAAGACCGTTTCTTTCAAAACAGACATGCTCTTGATATTGAAATTCATCCTCTTCCATATGATGTATGGCATAATTAAGTGCGCGGTAATAATGAGATATTTCCCGACAGATGATATGAATCTGGTTTTTTCTTTTATTGATCAATATTTCTGGTCTGTCCTGAAATTTAACAAACAATTCTATGTTTTGGTTGAAACCGTCCTTTTCAGCGAGCAGTATTTCAGTACCTTTTTTAATAGTATTATATTCTTTCTTATCAGATGAAAAAACAACGTTCATACGTATTCCTCTTTATTTAGGAATTCTGCTCTTCTTAATAAATCAATCTTTTTAGCAGAGCATCCCCTGTCAATGTTCTATTTTATTCGTTTGTAAATAATCGGCTCATCATAACCAAAAGTTCTTTTTCCATTTACTTCCATGGACTCTGATACTTCCAATTGATTTTCAGTGAACTTTTCATGCAGAGAAAATTTCAATACGGGAGAAAACATACTTACACTTCCGCCTTCCCATGTATCACCTGATTTTCTGAAAAATGCAGGAGTAAATTTTGCAGAACACTTTAGCTGATCATAGTCGGCACCTTTGAACATTTTGTAAGTAAAATTCTTTTTATCATATTTTTATTTTTTTTGTTAGTAATAATAAAAAAAAATTTTCATATTATTTATTATAATACATATTACGGAGGAATTATTATGTGTAAATTAAGTACCTTTGATAAGTTTTCAGCCATTGTAGTTTTACTAGGATCATTAACATGGGGGATAATAGGAATATTTAATATTAATAATCCACCACAAATTAGTCCTACTATAACTACTAGTTTAGAAAACTTTTTAGCATAAATTATAGCAGTATCTATTCTATCAGCACCTAGTTCATTACCTAACATAATAGATGCACCAATACCGATACAAACAGAAGTTATAATAAAGAAATTACCTGTACTTGTAGCTATTTGGCTAGCGGCTATTGCTGAAGTACCAGCCTGTGAATAAGCTACAGAATATAGAATTGTACCAATTGCCCATGTAGTATCATTTATAAATACAGGTAAAGTTTTTGATATAAAGGTATTTATAAAATCTTTGTCTATAAGTTTAAAGTCTTTTAAATTGAATTTTAATATATAATCCTTTTTTATAAAGTATACATAGCTAATTATTAGAATAAATTCTACAATTCTAGCTATTACAGTAGCTAAAGCTGCACCTTTAACACCTAAAGCTGGTAAACCTAAATTACCAAATATTAAACAATAGTTTAATATGATATTAACTACTAGAGCTATAGAACTACAAATCATACCAAGCTTAGGATTTCTAACACTTCTAGAACCCATACTAAATACAGTACTAATAGCTATAAGTGGATAACAAAATACTATTATACTAAAATATTCTCTACATAATTTAATGACTTCAGGGTCTTTAGAGAAAATATTTATAATATTAGTTGGAAACAGAGTAGCTAAAAGTACAAATATGGCACTAAGTCCAACAGATAATAAAGTAGTAAAGCTAGTAGTCTTTTTTATATTAATTCTATCATTTTTTCCATAGAATTGAGAGATAAATACTCCTGACCCTCCAACAATACCTGATAATGCCATGTTAAATAAAAAGAAATATTGATTAGCAACCCCTATTGAGGCTACAGAAGTTTCGCCTAAACTACTTATCATAACAGTATCTATTATATTTACTGATGTAGATATAAGTTGTTGGATTATTATGGGGATACATAAGGAAATAAGTAATTTATAAAATTTTTTATTATTATCACTTAATGTAAATAATCCTTCCATTTAATCACCTCTTTATATAAATTTTTATGATATAAATCATAACATAATAATGGTTTTATGTAACTATATAAAGACTATAATTAAAAAAGAATCTCGGAACAATAATTTAATATTATTCTGAGATTCTTTTTACTACATTAGGGACTCCCATTCTTCGTAAAGAGCTGATAATTTTTCTTCTAGACTAGCTTTTTGCAGGCTAACATCTTTAGATTTTTCAGGATTAGAGTAAACTTCTTCTTGGCATAAAAGAACATCCATCTCTTCTATCTTAGCTTCAGTTTCTTCTATTTCTTTTTCTATATTTTGTCGTTTAACTCTATTTTTTTTCTCAGCTTCTCTTTGTTCTCTTTCTTTTCTTTTTTCTTCTTTAAGTTGAGTTTTTGTTTTTTCTTCTACTACTTCAACTGTATTCATTTCTTGAACTTGTTTTTTCTTTTCTATATAGTA
>ENA-OOZA01001903-OOZA01001903.1-human-gut-metagenome-genome-assembly--contig:-NODE-1903-length-10312-cov-2.882422_pt1 | contig 10312 bp, 9 predicted proteins | sample MGYA00241703_ERZ501378 | MGnify/ENA primary metagenome ERZ501378 (study PRJEB25962, sample SAMEA2042916) | human gut metagenome | biome: human gut; feature: human-associated habitat; material: faeces...
ATCCTGTCCTACGGTGTCGCTGTAAATCCAGCAGCGTTCGCACTTATGGCCTTCTGCTGCTTTAACTGCTACTTTCAAATCTTCGCGGGTAGTAGCTTCCCCTGCTTCGCCAACGCCTTCGTGCAGTTCAGCCTGAGATACGATTAAGAGGGTCGGCAAATCTTTTTCTACAGATTTCAGCACTGCCAATGCTTCGCCTTCTGCGTAAAGTTCAACTTTGGCATCCAAAGAATGGCCAATGGTTTTTGCTTTGCGTGCAACTTCCAGAACTCTGGTAATTTCGCTGCGGATGCCAATGAAATCTTCCCATTTTTTCTCAAGCGCAGCATCAATGTATTCTTCTTTGGCTTCGGGCCACGGCATCATCTGTACAGATTCCGGCATGGTAGAAGTTTTCTTCATGAACTGCCATACTTCTTCCATGGTAAAGCTCAGTACCGGAGCCAGCATTACAACAAGGTCTACCATGATTTCATACATGGCAGTCTGTGCGCTGCGGCGTTCAAGGCTGTCTGCTTTATAAGCGTACAGTCTGTCTTTCAGAATATCCAGATAATAGCTGCTCATTTCAACCGTGCAGAAGTTATGGATTGCATGATAAAGCACATGGAAATCATAATCTTCATAAGCCTGTTTAACTTCTTTTTTAAGAAGCTGCATGTGCATTAAAGCCCAACGGTCAAGTTCAAGCATCTGGTCAAACGGTACTTTGTCTTTTTCGTAGTCAAAGTCATTGGTGTTGCCAAGGATGTAACGGATAGTGTTGCGGATTTTGCGGTATACTTCGGAAAGCTGTTTTAAAATTTCTTTGGAGATGCGGATATCAGCTTTATAATCGCTGGAAGCAGCCCACAGGCGGATAATATCTGCGCCGTATTGTTTAATTACATCCTGCGGGGCAACGGTGTTGCCTACGGATTTGGACATTTTGCGGCCTTCGCCGTCAACAACATAGCCGTGGGTTAAAACAGATTTATACGGTGCATGGCCGGTGGTGGCAACGCTGGTAAGCAGCGAAGACTGGAACCAGCCGCGGTGCTGGTCGCTGCCTTCAAGATACATATCAACAGGCCACTGCAGTTCCGGGCGTACTTTGGCAACAGCCGCATGAGAGGAGCCGCTGTCGAACCAAACGTCCATAATATCTGTTTCCTTGGTAAAATGTTTGCCGCCGCAATGCGGGCATACAGTGCCTTCCGGCAGAATTTCATCGGCTTCGTATTTCCACCATGCATCGGAGCCTTCTTTTTTGAACAAATCGGCAACGGCGTTGATGGTTTCATCGTTAATTAAATGTTCGCCGCAATCTTTGCAGTAGAATACCGGAATAGGCACACCCCATACGCGCTGACGGGAAATGCACCAGTCATGGCGGTCTGCAACCATGTTGTGAATACGGCTTTCGCCCCAGGACGGAATCCATTTAACTTCGTTGGCAATGGCAGCAAGTGCATCATCGCGGAAGCCATCGACGGAAGCAAACCACTGTTCGGTAGCGCGGTAAATAATCGGATTTTTGCAGCGCCAGCAATGTGCGTACTGGTGGCGGATATTTTCTTTGCCCAACAGCATGCCGAGTTCAGCCAGGTATTTTAAAATAGGAATGTTGGCATCAAATACAAACATGCCTTCAAACTGCATTGCTTCTTTGGTAAATTTGCCGGATTTATCAACCGGGCAGATAATGGGCAGATGATATTTAATGCCGGTTTCAAAGTCGACATCGCCGTGACCGGGAGCAGTATGTACGCAGCCGGTACCTGCATCAAGCGTTACATAATCTGCCAGTACAAGCGGAGATTTGCGGTCGATGGTGGCAAACGGATGGCGGCATTCTGCAAATTCCATGTCTTTACCTTTGCAGGTGCCAAGGATGTGGCTTAAATCTTTTTTGCAGATATTGCCAACGGTTTCCAAAAGTTCTTTGGCAAGGAACAATCCTTCGCCTTCACATTCAACCCAGGCGTATTCAATATCCGGATGGAGGGCAATAGCTACGTTGGCAGGCATGGTCCACGGAGTGGTTGTCCAAATTACAACATAAGCCGGTTTGCCTTTTGCTGCTTCCGGAAGCATGCCGTTATCTTTTACAAGCGGCATTTTTACATAAATAGCAGGAGTTTTTTGTTCTGCGTATTCAATTTCTGCTTCAGCAAGGGCAGTTTCGCAATGCGGGCACCAGTAAACAGATTTTTGACCTTTATAAATATAGCCTTTTTTAGCCATTTCGCCGAAAACATGAATCTGTACTGCTTCATAATCCGGCACGAGGGTTACATAAGGATGTTCCCAATCGCCTAAAACGCCAAGGCGTTTAAAATCGTTGCGCTGAACGTCAATCCACTGCAATGCGTAGTTTTTGCATTCGTTGCGCAGTACAAGCGGGTCAAGTTCGTTGCGGTTCAAACCAAGGTTTTTAATGGCAGCGTGTTCGATAGGCATGCCGTGAGTATCCCAGCCGGGAACATACGGGGTATCATAACCCTGAGAATATTTATATTTGATAATGATGTCTTTTAAAATTTTATTGAGCGCAGTACCCATGTGAATTTGTCCGTTAGCATACGGAGGACCGTCATGCAGAACAAATTTTTTATGGCCTGCGTGCATTTTCTGTTTCTTTTCGTAAATGTTGTTGTCATACCAGTATTTTAAAATTTCCGGTTCGCGTTCCGGCAGTCCGGCACGCATGGGAAACTCAGTTTCCGGTAAGTTAAGCGTCTTGCTGTAATCCAATTTTTTACACCTCCAAAAAAATAAAGCCTCATCCCAAAGGGACGAGACTTGTATTACCCGTGGTACCACCCTAATGACGACATGCGCCACTCTCGGCGTTATTAACGTGCGCCGCTCCGTCCGTGCTTACTTAAGTTCTGCGCAGAAGCTCCAAAGTGATTTTCACCGGCGTTCAAACCCGGCCCGGCTTGCACTGTCCCGGGCTCGCTGTACTGTATCCAGCCGGCTACTGTCTTTATCATAGCCTGTAAAGATATTTAAAAACAAAAATATTATACAACACGGCTGTTAAACCGTCAATATTTTTTGTAATACTTGTATGTAAAAATTCCATAACCTTCGCCTTTGTGTAAATGCGAGGTATCATTTAACAAAAATATGCTGTGTTCAAGCCATTTGTTTATGCCAAGCACAGTTACGCTGCCGGGCAGTATATCAACCGAAAAGTTATATTTATTTACTTCTTCAATATCAAAGCCAAGCCAGTAAAAAATAAGGTTTTGAATTGTTCCCTTGTGCGCAACGATAATGAGGTTTTCGTTTTCCATATCGGCGCATTGGCATATTCCTTTTACACAACGGTCATAAAACTCTTTGCGGGTTTCCCCTCCCGGATAGTTACGGTGGTTAAGTTCTTTAAGAGTTGCCGCCGGACGGTAAATTACCTTGGCTTCACTTTCTTTCATGCCTGCGGCCTGTCCGTTGTTTTTTTCGCGCAAAAATTCATGCTGCTCTATGCAGTTTTCCATGCCAAGTTTTTTGGCAATAATAGAAGCGCTTTCGGCAGCGCGTTTCAAATCGCTGGTTAAAATGCGGAATTTTTCACTTCTGCCTTTAAAATCAAGCGCAAGTTTATCGGCAAGTGCGCTTAACTGCCTGCGCCCTGCTTCCGTAAGGTCAGAATCAGTCCAGCCGCCGGTTAAATGCTGCGTATGGTGCGTTGCTTCTCCATGCCTCACAAGGATAATCATAATAATTCCGCCTATTCTTCCGTATTTTTATCAAAACTTTTCAGCAGTTCAAGCTGCGATTCCAGCAAATTTATCATATGCTGGCGGTGTACATTGGCTTTTTTAACCTGGTCTTCAAACATATTTTTGGCAAGGCCGGCTTTATTTTCGGCTTCAAAAATCATTTTGCGTGCGCGGTCATCGGCATCAACGATGGTTTTCTGTGCCTGGTTGCGTGCTTTGGATAAAGTCTCCACTGCTTCTTCGCGTGCCCTGTCCAAAATATTTTTGCATGCCTGTTCGGAATCAACTTTAAGTTTGGCAACTTCTACTTCTGCGGCTACGCGCATTTTATTAACAAACTGCTGCGTATCGCTTTTAAGTTTGTTCATTTCAGCTTCGGTATCATTGCGCAGTTTATCCGTTTCGGCAGCGGCATCGTTACGCAGTTTTTCAGCATAAGCATCTGCATCTGCCTTGGCCTGTGCAGCAGCGGCATTTGCTTCATTAAGCAAACGTGCCGCTTCGTTTTTGGCATCGGCTTTCATGCCTTCGCATTTTGCGGCAGTTTCATCAAGCAAAACCTGTGCTTTCTTTTCACTGGTCTTTTTAACTTCATCGGCAGTTTCCTGCGCTACTACCAAAGTGTTCTGCATGGTAGCTTCCATCTGCTGGTAGTATTCCAGTTTAGCGCTTACACGTTCAACCGTTTCCTTTAATTCAATGTTGTCCTGATATAAACGCTCAAAATCTTTTACAACCTGCGCAAAAAACTTATCAACTTCTTCAGTTTCATAACCGCGGAAGCCTTTGGTAAAAGTTTTATTTTTTAAATCAAGAGGTGCAAACATCTCTTTCCTCCAAAATTAAATATAGCGTTTTAAAGTAATGCTCATACGTCCTTTTTTGGTTGTGCCGCGTATTTCTGCCACTTCAACGCGCCCGCGGCTGCGGAAGCTGATTATATCGCCTTCGCTGACGCTTTGGGAAGGCTTTTTGGCTTCTTTCCAGTTTACGCGCACGTTAAGGCTTTTTATTTCATCTGCCATGCGTGAACGCGATACGCCGTAACCTGCTGCGGCAACGGCATCCAAACGTAAATCCGCTACTGTGGCATTAATGATTTTTACTTTTTCTTCGCGCTGAGCCAAATCTTCGCGCGGTATTTCAGTAATTGTTACCGGCGCGCTGCCAATTTGCGTTAAGTTGCTTTCGATATAATTGGCAAAACTTTTGTCGGCTGCAAAATGCGCTCCTTCCGGAGTTATGACAATATCGCCTAAAATATCACGTTTGCAGCCCATGCCCATAAAAGCACCCAAAACATCACGGTGGCCGATAGTATAAAAGCGTTTATCCCACTTTACTTCAAAACAGCTTATTTCATAATCCGGCGTGCCCATAAAATTATCGTCTATAAAGGCTGCGCGGACACGTTCCGCATTATTAAATCCGCCGTCTGCTTCAATTTTCATATTATCATAGTTGGCGGCAATAATTTCCGCAACATTGTAGCTGTGCGGGTCTAAAAAATCAGTTATGCGGTATTTGCGGCTTTTGCGTGCTGCTTCAGCAATATCCAGAAGTTTTGCCGCAAGTTCTTCATCGCCGCCTGCTTTAAAATACCGCAGTATTTTTTCTCTGTCTGCCATATTATTTACCCTGTAATTCTGCGCTGCGTGCCAGAACATTCATTACAGCTTCATACAAAGCTGCACGCACGCCGCGGCTTTCAAGCGCGTAAATGCCTGCTATGGTTGTGCCTCCGGGGGAAGTTACCTGGTCGCGGAGCACCGCAGGATGCAATCCTGTTTCCAGTACCATTTTTGCGCTTCCAAGTAAAGCCTGTGCAGCAAACTGATAAGCCTGTTTTCTTGGCATTCCCTGGGCTACCGCAGCATCTGCCATTGCTTCTATGAACATAAAAACATATGCAGGTGAACATCCGCTTACAGCACTTACTGCGTCCATCAGACGCTCCGGAACTACTTCTGTACGTCCAAAGCTGTCTGTGATCTCACAGATCTGAGCCAGTTCTTCTGCCGATACTTTCTCATTGGCACATACACCAGTCATACCCTCCCCAACCTGAGCAGGAGTATTCGGCATCATTCTTACCACTTTCAGAGGCTGTCCACATTTTTCTTCTAACCAGGCAAGAGTTTTCCCCGGCGCAATGCCTACAACTGTGTGTTCCGGTGTCAGTTCATCTTTTACTTCATTCAGCACTTCTTCATAAAACTGCGGTTTCACGGCCAGGAAAACCAGTTTTGTGTTTTTTACCACTTCATGGTTATCCAGGGTTGTAACCACTCCTAGCTTTTCTCTGCTTCGTTTGCTTCCTTCTTCTGTAAGATTGGAAACAATAATCTCATCTTTTTTATAAAGTCCTTTTTTCAGCATACCACTGATCATGGCAGAAGCCATATTTCCGCATCCGATAAATCCGATTTTCATAAATCTGCTCCTCTCTTGCAATTCCTGTTGTTTTCTGATAATTTATATCTGCTTTTTTCATATCTTTTTCTTGTTATAGATAATGATAATCATCCGGCAATCTGCCGTAAAATACTGAACAGTTACAGATAATTATAATTCATTACTGTCCAATATGACTGTAAAGGGACCGTCATTCACAAGCTCCACTTTCATATCTGCCCCAAATTCTCCCTGCTCGACAATATCAATGTGTTCTTTGCATCTGGCAATTATGTATTTGTACAGATTTTCAGCCATATCAGGGGCCCCTGCTCTTATAAAGGAAGGTCTGTTTCCTCTTTTACAGTCAGCATATAATGTGAACTGGGAAATAAGCAGAAGACTTCCGCCCACCTCCTTCAGGCCAAGGTTTGTCTTACCGTTTTCATCTTCGAAAATACGCATATTAACCATTTTATGGATCATTTTATCTGCGATTTCAACGGTATCTTCTTCTCCTACTCCGATAAGAACCATAAAGCCCTTGCCTATCTGGCCTCGTACTTCACCATTAATTGTCACTTTTGAATGCATTACTCTCTGAATTACAAAACGCATAATTCACTCTCCTTAATCAACGGATTTCTGTCTGTTGATAGATAGCATAGCACATTTTTATCCGTTTTTCCATTGTAAAGTGTCACCTTGCAGCTGTTATCTCAAAATCTTGTGTTACTGTTCACTCCGTTCACAGTAACTTAGCCAAAATTCATTCCAGATTGCCTGCGGCAATGGAATTTTGGCTTGTATGTCTCGGGATTTTGGCATATTCATGCCAAAACACCTCGCGGGATAGTGGTATGTGAACAGTAACAATTTTGTTACTTGCACTCGTCACTCCATTCTCAGTAATGCTGCACAATTTCCTTTCATCATCTTATAGTAAACCGGGATCAGAAGTGCACAGGCTCCGATCCACGCCATTGGGCTGGCAATACATACAGATGTATATCCGATAATTCCGGAAAGACCTACTGTTGCAGCAATTCGCATAACCAGTTCAATCATACAGGCAGCAAAAGGTGCTTTGCCATTCTGCATGCTCTGGATGGATGTACGGTATACTGCCAGCAGTCCAAGCACAAAGTAAAAGGGAGCTACGATCGTCAGATACATATCTGAATAGTGATAGATTTCTTTTGTGGGATCTGAGAGAAACATTCTTACGATCGGATGTCTCAGCAGCAGAATTCCAATACACATGATCAGGTTAAATGCTTCTGTCTGAATCAGACAGGCACGCACACCCTGACGGATACGGTCCCATCTGCCTGCACCAAAGTTCTGAGCTACATAGTTGGAAATTGCGGTCATCATTGCATTGTTTACCAGTACAGAAAGCTGGTCTGCTTTCGATGCTGCGGTATATCCTGCAACTGCTGCAGTACCCAGTGAGTTTACCACTGCCTGCATGGCAAGCTGTCCGATACACATGACAGACATCTGGAATCCCATAGGAAATCCGGTCTTTAAATGCAAAATTGCGGTATCCTTTAAATCTGTAAAATCTTCTCTGTGCAGATGCAGGATTGGGAAATTTTTTAATCCCACTACCAGACTCAGCACTGCCGAAAAAAACTGTGACAGAATAGTCGCCCATGCAGCACCGGCCACCCCCATATGAAACGGTACAATAAACAGAATATCAAGAAAAATATTTAATACAGATGAAAATACCAGGAAATACAATGGTGTTTTACTGTCTCCCAATGCGCGGAGCATATTTGAGATCATGTTGTAGAAAACGGTAGCACCTGTACCAAGCAAAACTACAAACATATAGTCGTATGCTTCACCGGAAATATCAGCAGGAATCTGCATCCAGCGCAGAATCTGATGAGAAAGCAGACAGCAGGTCAGTGTCAGTACTACTGTAAAGGCAATACTCAGAAGTGTGGAAACCGCAACGCTCTTGCGCATTCCTTTTTCATCCTTTGCCCCGCATTTCTGTCCCAGACAGATACCAAACCCACCTGTAAATCCATTGATAAAACAGAATACAAAATAAATAATAATACTGGTGGAACCTACTGCTGCCAGGGAGTCTGCTCCCAGCGTTTTTCCTACGATCACAGAGTCCGCCAGTGTATAAAAAAGCTGAAACAGATTTCCCAGAATTACAGGAATCGCAAATTTCAGCAGTGACCGGAACGGATTACCTGTAGTCAGATCCATTTCTTTTGATCTTGCCATGTTTCCTACTCCTCTCCTTGCACGATGTGCATACCAACGTTATAATTGTGGTTATAACAAGCATTGTAATGAATATATCCTGTGATAAATTGTCAGATCGTGTTGATGATCATGCTTCTGTGAGCAATTCATCACAGCGTACATATAATAAAATCGGAGAACTGTAATATGGCTATGCGTAAAATTCTTGTAGATGAAACCAACCGCGAACTTTGTGAACATGGAACTGTCGGTTTTCCCATGACCGTTAATCATGATGACCTGTGGGCATTTGAGGGAAAAAGTGTACCTATCCACTGGCACAATGACCTGGAGATCAGTCTTCCCAGAGAAGGAGAAGCTATCTATCAGGTGTATCAGAAAAGCTACACTGTAAGACCTGGAGATGTTCTTCTTCTGAACCGAAATGTACCTCATAGCTGTCACTCACCTAATAACAGTCATGCCAGATACAGTACCTTTCTGGCACGTCCGGATTTCATATGCGGCGAATACGGAAGTGATGTGGAACGCAGATGTTTTCGCCCTTTTCTCCAGAATTCAGCTGTCCCCTGCATCCTTCTTACTTCCGAAAGTTCATGTACCCGGACTGTAATTCAAAAGCTCAATGAAACAGAAGCACTCTTTGATCAGAAGACCTTCTGTTATGAGTTGAAGATTAAGGGGCTTCTCTGTGAAATTTTCGGTATGATTCTCTGCGAACACCAGAATGATTTTGCAAAATTTATTCCGGCCAACTAGCTGGAACTGGAAAGGCTGGAACAGATGCTGAACTATCTTAATACGCATTTTGAATCCATCATCTCTCTGCAGGAACTGGCAGACCAGGTTCATCTGTCCAGAGAGGTCTGCTGCCGCATGGATATTATATTAGGATTCTGTGTCAGAAACCATTCCGGTATTGATTTACATGATACAGATATTGACTTTTTCAGACCTATTGTTTTCCAAAAAAGAACAGCCCCTTTGACTTATTATGCGTCAATGAGACTGTTCTTTTTTATTATTTGTGTTCAATCGAAGCCAGGGACTTACTTGATTTGGTTACATCCCAAGTGTGTCATTTACCAGAATCACATGGATTCTGTCTTTATGTCTGGAATATCTGGTGATCAGGAACTGACAGCAGATGGTATCCGGGGATTTGCAGTCAAAGCATTTTCCGGTTTCCTTACATGGAGTTTTGATATCAAATCTCTGCGCATTAGCTGTAGCTGCCACATTTCTGGCACGCTTCATTGCACTGTCAAGATCCGGACAGACTTTGTTTATACCTACAATAAAGATTACTTTTTTCGGGCCCTGGGCAATGCAGGATACACGGTTGGAATTGCCATCAATATTGACAAGGACACCATCATCTGTGACTGCATTGGCACTGGATAAAAAGAAATCTGCATCATAGGCTGCCATAAGTCCCTCACGAGGTTCAAGCTTTGCGCGGTCAATATAATTATACTCCCCATCCTGCAAAGCTTTGACCAGACCGATCTCATGTGCACTCATGCATCCGCCCATGGCGATTGTGCTTCCGTTTGGGATCAGTTCCAGGGCCTGCTTTAATGCTGCTTCTTTATCTTGTGCATAATACCCGGACATATTGCGGGATTCCAGTCCCTTAATCACTGTTTTTGCCAAAAGTTCGTTTCTTTTTTTCATGTTTGCATCCATTGTTGTGTCCTCCCTCTGATAAAATTTAACATTCCACTTCTCAGTTCGTAATTTACATAATAAGACACAAATTACATAACTGTAAATCTGTGCATCTCATAAACTATTATACCAGATATTTATTTTGCAGAAAATCATTTAATCTGAATTTTTATTTTCTGCTTCAGGATTTATTCATAATTGTTGTCTGGTAAGTTGTGATATTTTCTGATAAAATGGGCATATAAAAGAGGACTATACTTAACGAATAAGGGAGTACCTTATGGCAAACGCTAAACACGAAG
>ENA-OOZA01001907-OOZA01001907.1-human-gut-metagenome-genome-assembly--contig:-NODE-1907-length-10304-cov-1.823300_pt1 | contig 10304 bp, 10 predicted proteins | sample MGYA00241703_ERZ501378 | MGnify/ENA primary metagenome ERZ501378 (study PRJEB25962, sample SAMEA2042916) | human gut metagenome | biome: human gut; feature: human-associated habitat; material: faeces...
TTGCTACAGAGTCGGCCGTTATTGCAGCAGGTATGCATAGAATCAGGATTATGGGATTCTCCTATGCATTCAGCGCCTTTATGGACTGTGCGATTGCATCTTCCAGAGGAATCGGCAAGAGCATTGCTCCTACATTTATTGTAATCATGGGATCCTGTGTATTTCGTATTATATGGATCTATACGGTATTTGCTTACTTCCATACAATTCCATCTCTGTATCTGCTGTACATCTTCTCCTGGGGACTCACAGCGATTGCAGAAACCATATACTTTAAAGTTAGTTTCAAAAAAGTGCTTGCATAATAGATTTTCCCAAAAAAGAGGGGTTTTCACAGATATCCAACATCTGTAAAAATCTCCTCTTTTTTCTTTCTACTATTTATTCTGCACTTGTTATACTTTTATCAATCCTCAAGTACCAGCTTAGCCGCTCCACAGATTCCTGCATCATTTCCAAGCTCCGCTAATTTCACTTTTGTTGTACGGCGAACTTGTGGGAATGCATAACGTGTAAAGTATCCTTCAACACGACTACGCAAGAATTCTCCTGCGGCAGAAACACCACCACCGATAACGACAGAATCTGGGTTAAGAATGTTTGAGATGTTTGCTGTTGCAAGTCCGAGGTATTTAGAGACTTTATCAACAATGCTGTCAGCAAACTTATCACCTTCAGTAGCAGCTACGATAATATCTTTACTTGTCACAAACTCACCATTGTCTACAGCAGCTTTAATAGAAGAGTTTCCTTCGTATTTTTCTGCCAAATGATGTGCTACACGTACAATACCTGTTGCTGAAGCTACAGTTTCCAGACACCCCTTGTTTCCGCAAGTACACTCAAATCCTGTGACAGGTTCAACAATAATGTGACCAATTTCCCCACCAGCACCGGCAACACCATGAATTAAGTTACCATCAGCGATAACACCGCCACCAACACCTGTACCCAATGTTACAAAGACAACATTCCGATTGTTAGCACCAGCACCAACCCAACGTTCACCCAGTGCAGCCACATTAGCATCATTATCAATAGCGAATGGAATACCAAGTTCTTTTTCAATAACAGAGCCAACTTCTTGAGTTTCTGCCCAGTTCAAGTTAAAGGCACCCGTTACTGTTTTATTTTCTCGGTCAACTGCACCTGGAGATCCCATACCAATTCCAATAAAATCTTCAGCAGTAAGTCCATACAATTCCAAACGGTGTTTCAAAGATTCTACAATGTCAGGAACAATGTGGCTACCATTTTCAAACGTATTTGTTTCAATAGCCCATTTTTCTTGAACTTCACCATCTGCAGTCAAAATACCAAACTTAACAGTTGTTCCACCAAGGTCAATACCTAAGAGTTTCTTACTCATTTTCCTTCTCCATTTCAATCTGATGTTCACGTCGTAAAATCATTTCAGCAATAAGATAGTTTTCCTTGTCTATCAAAGCATTCTTATAAAGCGCTTCCAGTTCAATCTTCATCATCTCGATATCATAGAGCCTTTTACCCAAGTAAACTACTACCCCAAACTGCTTCAACAACTGTTGAACATCATATAATGTTTTCATAGAAATATTTTAGCAAAAAGCTTAAGGCATGACAAGATAATTTTGAAAACCTTTATAGATTATTATGTACCTAGACAAAAAGCCCAAGTCTATTTGACTTAGACTCTTATCTATTGACAATTCGGACAAACGCCATGCAAAATCATTTGCTCACGAGTGATGCGAAATCCTGTTTGCGATTCTACCTCTTCTTTGAAAGACGGAATCGGTAAATAATAATCAGTAATTTGACCACATTTTTCACAAACAATGTTTAAGTGGTCATGCCCCATAAAATCATAATATGTTGTATTATCATTATTAACCTTAATTTCAGAGACAATTCCCTCTTCGACTAACATTTTCAAGTTGTTATAGACCGTTGCTAAACTCATACCTGGATTATCAGGGAGAAGGTCATAATATATCACATCAGCACTAGGATGTTGATCAGACATCATCAAATAGCGGATAACAGCTTTACGAGATTCGGTTAATCGAATCCCTTTAGCTTTTAACTGATTCAAGATATCTTCGTAAACACCGAGACTATGTCGATGATCAGACATATCGCCGCCTCTCTTCTTCTAAAAGTATTTCGTATCTATTATACACTTTTAAAGGAACTCTTGACAATCATCTTAACTCAAAATTTGATTATTTCAAGCCTGATGCTTGTCCAAGTTCTGCAGTCAACATCCAGATCGTCTTATCAATTTCTGATTTTGCATCCGTAAAGATATCATTTGAAGGAACATCTCCTTCTTCATCTGTGATATCCAAGCCAACTTGGAACAAGACAGACAAGTATTTGTATATATCAACCAATAGCTGAATTCGATCAGACATTGGTTGATCAAATGTACCAGTAGTTTCAGTCAAACCTGAATTAGATGAAAACTCTACCAAAGTTGAGTAGGGTTCACCACCAATGGTAATCAAACGCTCACTAATCTTATCAAGATAGGAATTCAAACTATCCATTAATTCATCCATTTTTGGGTGAAGATAAAGGAAACCAGGACCACGCATATACCAATGAACTTGATGCACAATAGAAGCTGCTACAGACAAATCGGCAACCGCTTGATTTAATACTGCTTTGGTTTTTGTGTTTGTTGGTGTCTCTGCTTGATGGTTAACTGTTTCCTTGATTGTTTCTTTAATTGAATCTGTCATATTCTTTCTCCTTATTTAGAACCATTATTGTTTATGTTTATATTTTAAAATATTTATAAATAAGATACAAGTAAAACGCTTTTTCTGTCTTTTTTCGAATAGTTAGGTATGCTTAGTATTTTATATTTTTTTCTTGGTACCTCTTTAGGCTCGTTTATTGGATTGATTTGTGATCGTTTTCCTAGAAGCCATTGCAATCAGTGTGGGCATCCGTTACATTTTTTCGAAATGATTCCGATCCTATCACAACTTTTCTTAAGGTTCAAATGTCGGTTATGTCAAAGCTCTATCCCATACCGTTACCTCTTCTTGGAATTGTTTTGTGGAGGAATACTTCTTCTTTATTTCTATGACTACCTAGATTTTGGAAGAACCTATTTGCTTTTTTTCAGTCTTTGTCTAACTATTTTTGATTTAAAAAATAAATCATATCCCCTTCTAATTTGGATTCTTGGAACACTACCTCTCCTATGTTTGGGAAACCACTACCTCACTTTTAGCTTAGGAATAAGTTTAGCCGTTCTGTCATATATCAAACGTTTAAATATTGGTGAAGGTGATTTTCTCTATTTGGCCAGTGTCTCCCTCATTTTCCCATTTTCCAAAATACTAATAGCTATTGAACTAGCTTGCTCATTTGGGCTTATGTACTTCCTAGTACGTAAAAACCCTAATGAAACAGTCGCTTTTGTCCCATTTCTCTTTATGAGTGTTCTAATTCTTACCTTCATGTAATAGTATAGAAAAAAAGCCGAATAATCGGCCTTTTCAGTATTAATTCATATTGACACGGTGCCATTCATTAATAACATAAGCAAGCATTCCCAATTGTTGAAGACCCCAACCACTAATTTCATCTGATTCCTCAGTTGAACCACCAAGGTAACCGGTATAGATTGCTACCATATAAGGTGTATCTTCCATGACAATAGCATCAACGTTGAGTGCTTCACGAACGTAGCCTGGTTTTTGATAGATGGTTAAACCAGGAAGATAAGTTTTGTAGTATTCATTTGGGAAAGACTCACCAATATAGTGGAGAATATCCTTATAATTCTCTTGGTGTTTCCAAAGGTAATCCAAGACTTGGATGTAATAATCCGTTGTTGTCTTATTACCATGCATTTGAATAGTTTTAACTTTCCCTTTTGACTTACCGTATTTATCAAGCATGCCATAGAATTTTTCCATACCGCCAAGACGTTCTGCCAATGCATAGGCAGGCGTATTCTCAGAATAAACTAGAGAATATTCTTGCATCTCTGGGATGGTCATTGCACCACCAAAGGAGGCAACATACTTGTCATGTTCTCCTTGATATTCATATTCAGTATTATTAATATCAAAACGTTCAGTTAAAGAAAGCTTCCCTCTATTAACCTCATCCATAACAAGCATGTTTAGTGGCAATTTGTAGGTTGATCCTGCAGTCATTGGCTGAGTATCATTCATAGAGAATTGCTCATTTGTCTTGGTATTTTTATATGAGAAGGCGATTTGGCTAGATTCGATTCCCTGATCAGCCATAAAGGCTTCAACCACTTGGTTCAATGTCATGTTAGCATAATCATAATACAATCCATTAGCATACATCGTATCTGCATCTGCTTCCATGACTGCTTTTTTAGCTTCAGCTGACTTGTTGGTTGGAGTTACCTTTTCCTCTTTTTTCTTATCCTCTTTTTTAGTTACCTTAGAGTTAGAACCAAAAATGTTCCCAAGGTTCCCAGTGTGACCAGCCTGTTTCCCTCGCCCTGCTAAGGCAAGCATAGCAACAAACACAAGAATAACTACTACACCCAGAAGAATTAAGATAAGATAAGGTTTCTTATCATCACTGAATGATTTCGCTCTAGATTTTTTAGAGCGTTTACTTCTAAGTAATAAGGTTTCAGTTTTTTCTTCATTTTCCTTGTGTCCTACTGGTACCGATGTTTCCTCAACTGGTTTCTTTTCTACTGATTTTTTAGAAACCTTTTTCTTATCTTTTTTGTTATTCTTCTCGTCGCTTCTTTCGACATCTTTTTTACTATCTTTACTGTCTTTCTTAACGTCTTTTTGAAGGTCTTGTTTTAGCAAATCTTTCTTCTTATATTTAGTTTTTTGGCGGCTTCCACTATGCTTTTCACTTGAATATTTTTTCTTTTTTTCCATATCAATTACAGTTTAAGCTATAATAGTACAAAAAGCAAGGAGATTTTACAACCATATTACAAAAAAAACACCCTCAAGACTGAGGATGATTCTAGACTTATTTAGCTTCTGCGTAAAGCTCAGCAACTTTATTCCAATTGATGATTTCAAAGAAGGCTTTGATGTAGTTTGGACGTACGTTACGGTATTTTAGGTAGTAAGCATGTTCCCAAACATCAAGTGCCAAGATTGGTTTTTTACCGTCTGAGATAGGTGTATCTTGGTTGGGAGTTGAAACAACTTCAAGTTTACCTTCTGCGTTAACCACAAGCCATGCCCACCCTGAACCAAAACGAGTTGTCGCTGCCGTAGTGAAAACTTCTTGGAAAGCTTCAAATGAACCGAATGCTTCGTTAATAGCAGCTGCTACTTCTGCAGTTGGTTCTTGTTTTTCTGGTGACAAAAGTTCCCAGAAAAGTGCGTGGTTAAGATGTCCACCACCATTGTTAATAAGTGCTTGACGGATGTCTGCTGGAATTTTTTCTACATCAGCCAAAAGCGCTTCAAGGTCCTCACCAATTTCAGGGTGTTTTTCAAGCGCAGCATTAGCATTCGCCACGTAAGTTGCATGGTGTTTGTCATGATGAAGAGTCATTGTTTCAGCATCAATGTATGGTTCCAAAGCATCGTAAGCGTAAGGAAGATCTGGAAGGATAATAGCCATAGTAAAGGTCCTCTTTTCATTTTTTTCCATCTTACCATAAAGTGATAGAGCTTTCAAAAATTTTGCTTACAAAATCTTGGAAATCTCCATTTTTTTAGCTGTTTGACGCTATTTTTAAAAGTGCTAAATCAAGTAGATAATCTTTATCTAAAGTTCCTGTTTTTATCTGGTAGTCTGTCTCAACCAGAGTCTTAATCGTTGTCTTTAAAAATGCAACTGATAAATGACGACTATCTCTTATAGCATAGCGAACCTGAAATGGATTAACTTTCCGACTTAGATAGTCTGAAAGACTTGAAACAATTTGTTGCTCGCTTTTACCTTGAGCAGATAACAATTTGACTTGCAGATAGGTGCGGAATTGTCCCAACATAACAGCAATCAACTTAATCTCATCTTCTCCTTGCAATCGTAAATCATGAACCAATTCACGAACATCTTGAATCTGTCCTCTCAAAAGAAGTTGAGTCATATCAAAAATGTTATCTTGTAAACTTTTAGGAATAGCCTCCGTAATGTCTTGCGATGAGATATTCCCTTCAGTTTTATATCCTTTTAAAAACGCCAGATTCTTTTGAATATCTGAAAAATCAAAACTTGACTTGACTAAGAGTTCCTCAAATACCCCTTTATCAAAAGTGAGTCCCTCTTGATGTGCCTGTTTTTGAAAATAAGTTCTAAGCTCTGTATCCTTTAAAGAGTTAGCTTCAAGTACCAAAGCATCACGTTTTAGGAGTTTAACCAACCGACGCTTCCCATCGAGCTTTCCAGAAGCCATTAATACAAGACGTGTTGTTTCTACAGGTGATTGAAGATAATTTTCAAGACGTTTCAATGCTTTTTCATCTAGATAAGACTTTTTAGCAGTCGTCATATCTGCGAAATGATCAAAAATAACTACCTTTTCATCTGCAAAAAAAGGCATACTTTCCAAATCGAGTTCAGCATCCTGATAATCAGTCTCGGACATATCAAAATAGGAATAGGTCAAGTCGCTTGAATCAAATCCAATTTGTTTTAAAAATTTTTCTTTAGCTTGACTATACTGACCTAAATCCTCGCCAGCCAAGACAGTTATCTTAGGAAGTTTTTCTCTGCTCAGCTTTTCAATCGTTTCCATAGCAATCATGGTTATATTATACCAGAATTTTCATTATAACAAAAAGCTCACCACCGAAGCGATGAACTTTACTTTATTAACCAGAGTTTCGAAGTCCTGTTGCAATACCATTGATAGTAATATGAATAAGACTAATTTCGTCATCAGTCAGATTATTATTACGAAGCCGTTTAATCAATTCAATTTGGATGTAGTTCAAGACGTTGAAGTATGGCAATCGGAAACCCAAACTCGCTTTAAGAGATGGGCTTTCTTCAAGGAAGTCATCATGTTTTTCAATTGCAAGAATGACATTCTTAGTCAGCTGCCACTCATCCAAAATGATGTTAAAGACGCTACGAACTTCTTCACTCTCTGCCAACTGTGCATAGTGGAAGGCAATATTCATATCTGATTTTGAAAGCACCATATCCACGTTAGACAAAAGTGAACGGAAGAATGGCCATGTTTCAAACATGTGTTGAAGTTTTTCAAGGTTTCCTTCTTCAGCTTCAATATAGTGATTAAAGGCAGAACCCACACCATACCAACCTGGTAACATGATACGGTTTTGTGACCATGAGAATACCCAAGGAATAGCACGAAGTCCTGAAATATCAGTAATAGTCTTACGAGCAGCTGGACGAGAACCAATATTTAAACTTGATACTTCCTTGATTGGACTTGCTTCAAAGAAGTAATCATAGAAATGTTCATTTCCGAAGACAAGATCTCGATAAATACCATTAGAATCTTGAACAATACTATCCATAATTTCACGGAAATCAACCAATTCATCAGGATCAGTAATTTGGCGTGTTACCATGCGATCAAGCGTAGCTGAAACTAGCATTTCAAGATTGTAGTAAGCTGCATCCTTATTGCCATATTTATTACCGATAACCTCACCTTGCTCCGTCAAACGGATACGGTCTTTAATAGTACCAAATGGTTGAGAAGTAATAGCATCGTAAGATGGGCCACCACCACGACCAACTGTACCACCACGGCCATGGAAGAAGGTAATTTTAATGCCACGCTCTTCACCAATCTTGGTCAATTCGTTCTGAGCCTTGTAAAGCGTCCAACCCGAAGACAAGTAACCACCATCTTTGTTTGAATCTGAGTAACCCAACATGATTTCTTGGTAGTTATTGCTATTCTTAATCCATCGTTTAACAATATCATAACCAAGGTATTGTTTCATGATTTCATTAGAGTTTTCCAAGTCTTCGATGGTTTCAAACAGTGGAACGATTTGAACACGCGCACGCTCAGTATCAACTAAACCAACTTCTTTAAGAAGGATGGCTAACTCAAACATATCTGAGACGCTCTCAGTGTGAGAGATGATATGTTGTTTGATGACTTCTTCACCAAGATAGTCCTTCAAAAGACGAGCAGTACGGAAGATAGCTAATTCTTTTTCAAGCGTTTCAGACTTAGATACATTTGTTGATGATAAGGTACGTGGATCTTCTTGCAATTCTTTGAGAAGAACAGCAACCTTTTCAACCTCTGTCAATTCACTGTAGTTGTCAACAATGTTTGCAGATTTAAGCAACTCTGCCACACAAGCTTCATGAACGCTTGAATCCTGACGCATATCAATTGTTGCAAGGTAGAATCCAAAGACCTCAACAGCTTGAAGAAGCTCTTCGAAATCACCGGAAATCAAGACAGAATCATCATTTTCGAGAAGTGAATTTTTAATTGCCAAAAGATCATCATGGAATGCTTCAGCTGTTTCATAAAATTCGGTAGTTTGTTGTGAGACAGCTTGAAGACTTTGGCTGAGACGGTCATGCACAAAATCAGCTACTACTTCACCTGTTGAGACTGAGCCAAGACGAACATTTTCAGAAAGACGCTTAGCAGCTCTTTCCTTGCTAAAGTTACCTGCTTTGAAGAAAAGAAGCGTCTGAATCAATTTAGATTGAATGTAACTAAAAGCACGACGGTATGGTTCGTTTTCACGGTAGACAGATGTATCTGGAGAAAGTTTCGCCATTTCTGCTACTGTTTCTGAAACTTCAGTCAAACGTGATGAGAGTGAGAATGAGCGGTAAAGATTATCAACTTTTTCAATATAGTAATTGAGGATAACTTCACTTTGTAATGTCGCAGAAAGTTTAAGAGTTTCTGCCGTTACAAATGGGTTCCCGTCACGGTCACCACCAATCCACATTCCCATTGTAATAGGTGTTGGATTATCAAGTTCGATACCTTTTTTAACCGCTAAACGTTTGAATTCATGCGATAGCTTGGTAATCGCCTTAATCAATGAGGAGTTGTAATACTCCATAACGTTAGTGATTTCGTTTTTAACTTTAAGTTTCTTCTCACGAATGATATCCGTTTTCATCATAATCTCTACATAACGACGCAAATCCGCATACCATTTATCCTTATTAATAAGACCATCCTTAACGTCACGATGCTTACGGAGAAGTTCGTGAATGTGGTTAGTCAATTCAAGCATGGTTTTACGTTGAACCTGAGTTGGGTGAGCTGTCAATACCGGCACGACATTAACATTTTCAAGAATGTCACGCGCATTGTCGCTTTCAGCGACAACATCAAAGGTTTCAGACAACTTACCTAAATAAGATTCATCAATATTATTTTTGCGGTTGACTTCATAAGCCAAATCCACGTCCTCAGAGATATTAATCAAGAGAGGTAACAAAGAGAAATAACGTGATGCAACGACCATATCATCATTTGTCATTTCTGAAATGGCTTGTGTAAGGGCCTCATAGTCACCTTCATCATAAAGTTCAACCAAATGTTGGATAGTCGTGAGGCCTTGCTCACCAGCCATGCCTCGTGTTGCATCATCCAACAATTCTTTCAAGATACCAACTTCTTCAGAGATGATTTCCTGATTGTTACTGCTTTCCAATTTGTTAAAAGCCAAACCGTATTCTCCTTACTTTATGTAGTACCCTTTATGATATCACTTTTAAAACAAAAGTAAACTGTTTTTCTGTAAATCGTCAGCTATTTTTCAATTTTCTGACTTTTATTAAAAAATTATTAGTCCTATTTCCGAACTTTATAAAAAAGACTCTGAATTAGAGTCTAAAATCTTAATTATACTTTTCTTGGTAGAATTTGATTTCATCACCATCTTGAACTTTAAGTTGATTAGCAGCTTTCTCACCGATTTTCCCATTGACATCAAACATCCAATAAATCCCCTTCTCCTTGTCTTGAGAAATTCCATCAATTTCAGTAATAAAACCATCATTTTCTTGAACAGGATATATTTCTTTTAAAACATCAAGGACCGTATCACCTTTTTTGAATTCTACGGATTTTTTCTTACTTTCCTTTTCAGTTTTTAAAACCAAAGTAACCTGGCCTTGACCCTTAGACTGATGATTGTTTGTGCTACTAGTAGGTTTAGCAGACTCATTTTTTCCACAAGCACCTAAAGTAACAAGAGAAAAGGCAAGAGCTAAACATATCAATAATTTTTTCATTTCAAAAGTCTCCTAAAAATAGACTGAATAAATGGATAGAATAGAAGCGTCGATACTGCATGATAAGTATCATAAAGAAGGCCAGAAACAACAAAGGTAAGACCGCTCTTAAATAGGAGGCCATAACTATAATC